>Ga0100381_1000395_pt1 | contig 45516 bp, 46 predicted proteins | sample CryGeymeta201505_FD_80416 | JGI IMG/M metagenome (GOLD analysis project Ga0100381, IMG submission 80416) | Groundwater microbial communities from Crystal Geyser aquifers in Utah, USA - Crystal Geyser metaG 2015-05 | ecosystem: Environmental > Aquatic > Deep subsurface > Groundwater | place: USA...
AGTATGTGCTTTCACCGGGGCGATATGTGGGGCTTCCCGAGGAAGAAGATGATTTTGATTTTGCCGAAAGGTTTACAACACTCAAAGCCGATCTTGAAGAGCAAATCAAAGAAGAAGCGGAACTAAACAAACGCATTTCTGAAAATTTAAGCCAGATCAGTTATGAGTAAGACAACAATACAATATAATGGCTGGCAAGAGGTGAAGTTGGGGGATGTCGTTAAATCTAACCAACGAAGTATTGATAAATACTATTCCCATAAAGTAATTCAATATTTAGATACAGGTTCGGTAACTGAAGGAAGAATTGAATCATTTCAAGTTTTCAATTTATCAAAAGCACCCAGCAGAGCTAAACGATTAGTTAAGCATACCGATATTGTTTATTCAACTGTAAGACCCATCCAACGACATTATGGTTTTATTAAAAACCCAGAGGAAAACCTTGTCGTTTCAACGGGCTTTTCGGTAATTGAAACAGATACAACAAAAGCTATTCCAAAATTTATTTATCTCTTATTAACATCAAAGGATGTTGTTGAAGAATTTGACACAATAGCAGAAGGCGCAACCTCTGCCTATCCTTCATTACGACCGTCTGATATTGAGAATTTACAAATTCTTCTACCTCCTCTCCCCGAACAAAAAGCCATTGCCGAAGTGTTATCCAGTCTTGATGACAAAATAGATCTACTTCACCGCCAAAATAAAACTTTGGAAGATATGTCGCAGGCATTGTTTCGGAAATGGTTTGTGGAAGAGGCGAAAGAGGATTGGGAAGAAAAACCTTTAGATAAGATCGCAAATTACTTAAACGGATTGGCTTGCCAAAAATTTCCAGCTAAAAATGAAATTGAAAAATTACCTGTTCTAAAAATTAAAGAACTCAATGGCGGAATTAGTGATAATTCTGATTGGGTAACTTCGGAAGTTAATGAAAAATATCTCGTTGAATTGGGCGATGTGATTTTTTCATGGTCAGGAAGTTTGGTATTAAAAATTTGGGATGGTCCAAATTGTGTCCTCAATCAGCACTTATTCAAAGTAACATCTGAAGATTATCCTAAATGGTTTTATTACTTTTGGACAAAATTTTATTTAGAAAAGTTTATTGGCATCGCCGACAGTAAGGCGACCACAATGGGGCATATAAAACGAGGCGATCTGTCTAGCTCTATGGTTTTAATCCCAACAAATGAGAATTTAAAAGCCATGAGTAAAACAATGACACCCAAAATGGATAAAATAGTTTCCAATTTGAAGCAAATCCGCACACTTGAAAATTTACGCGATACACTGTTGCCAAAATTGATGAGTGGCGAGGTTAGAGTGAAAGATTTAATAATTCAGCTATGAACAAGGAAGAAATAACATTATTGGCGTATAAAGACATTCTCGAACAGTTAAAAGATCAAGAATGTCATTTATTGCTTGGAAATGGTTTCAACCGTGGTCTTGGTGTGGATACAAGCTATAAATCCATTTTCCAAAAAATGACTGAAAATAATCATGGAATATATGCAGATGCGGAAGCTATTGTTGTTGCAAGTAAATATGATTTAGAGCATTTCATCGGAAAGCTAACGGATGCGACCAGTGATGAAAATCCGTTTTTAAAAAAATATGTTGGGAACAAGGTTAAACTTGATTTTATGAAAGCGACACATGAAATAGTAAAATCTGAAATCAAAAATGTGTACGCAAAAAGAAATGAAGGCATATTTATGCTTTTTAAAAATTTTACAAATTATTTTACTTTAAATTACGATTCATTTCTTTACCTACTTCTTCTAAATTTCAAACTAGATAAAATCAATGAAAGAACTATCGCAATTCAGCCTTCATTAAGGTTTATAGAGGAAGACATGGATGAAGCTCAAAATAATATTTATAGTGAAATTAAAAAGGCAAGAGATGAAGGAACGTTAAACATAAACGCAGGAAACAATACCGAATCCATATCAAAAACGCTTGGTGAATTACCAAAAACTCATTTTATTGCTGAAATAAAACAGTACTCAAAAAGCAATAATAAGAATTGGACGGATAAAGATATTAAAAGAGTCGTAAACTCTATTTTGGAAGAAGAGAAAATAAACAATATTCTCGAAAAAGTAGATGATGGAAGTAATCAACAGCGCTTATTTGAGGGAGAAACTGAATTTATTTTTGATACAAAAAAAGAAACTCAGAATCTATTTTTTTTACATGGAGCATTTCATATTTATAGAGACGGGAAGGAAGAAAAGAAAATCACACAAAAAACAGACAAGGCACTTTACGATAGACTTGAGGAAATACTAAATAATGAAGAAAAGGATGTTATTTGTGTCTTTCAATCAGAAAATAAGATCGATGAGATAAATAAAAGCGAATATCTCAAAAAAGCCTACAATAAATTGTCAGAACTAAACGGATCAATGGTGATTATTGGTTGGTCTTTGTCGGATAACGACAGCCATATTTTTGAGCAGATCAACAAGTCTAATATCAATACTCTATACATTTCGACCACGAGTAAAAGTAAAGGTACGATGAACGAAAAAGTGAGAAACAAATTTCCGAATAAAAAGACCGTTTTATTTGAAGCTGAATCTATTACTTATGAATTACCAGATACAGAAAAAAAGGATTAAAAAATTCCAAAACCTTTATATAAAAAATTATGACTAAAATATTTGAATCAGACATTGAATATTTCACAATAGAACTGCTCCAAAAGCAGGGCTATACGTACTTATCGCCGGAAGAACAAGAAATTGAACGAGCCGATCTTGCAGATGTTGTATTGCGAGGTCGCTTGAAATCCGCAATAGACAAACTGAATCCCAGTATTCCCGAAGATGCAAAAGAGCAAGCTCTGCGAGAAGTTTTGAATTTACCTAGTCAAAACCTCATTGAAAACAACGAAGCATTTCATCAAATGCTTACCGATGGCGTAGGCGTGGAATATCAAAAAAACGGCGATACGGTCGGTGATAAAGTTTGGTTGATTGATTTTAAAAACCCTTTGAATAATGATCTTTTGGTCTGTAATCAATTTACTGTTACAGAAAACAACATCACCAAACGCCCTGATATTGTTCTTTTGGTAAACGGTTTGCCTTTAGTCGTTTTAGAACTCAAAAATCCGACCGATGAAAATGCTACGGTGCAAAAAGCGTTTACTCAATTGCAAAACTACAAAAATGCTATTTCAAGTTTATTTTATTACAATGGCATTTTAGTAGCTTCCGATGGGCTAGATGCCAAGATGGGTTCACTAACCGCCGGTTGGACACGATTCATGGGTTGGAAGACCGTAGACGGTGAAAGAGAAGATTCAAGTACCACTCCACAAATTGAAACACTTACAAACGGGATGCTCGCACCTCATATTTTACTTGATCTTATAAAACAATTTACGGTTTTTGAAAAAATAAAAAGAGAAGATGCGGAAACAGGACTTACCAGTATTGAAACTGTAAAGAAAATTGCAGCCTACCATCAATACCATGCAGTGAACAAAGCGATTGAATCAACAAAACAAGCCAGTCGTGAAGATGGCAACAGAAAAGCCGGCGTAGTTTGGCATACGCAAGGAAGTGGCAAATCACTTTCAATGGTTTTTTATTCTGGAAAAATCGTTTTAGAACTTGATAATCCAACCATTGTCGTCATTACTGACCGAAATGATCTTGATGAGCAGTTATTTGACACTTTTGCCGGAAGTAAACAATTACTCAGACAAGAGCCAATACAGGCAACAGATCGTATTCACTTGAAAAAACTACTGAAAACAGCAGGTGGTGGAATTATTTTTACTACTATCCAAAAATTTTCACCCGAAGATTTGAGCGAAAATTTCGAGCTTCTTTCAGAACGGAAAAATATTATTGTAATTGCCGATGAAGCCCACCGCAGTCAATATGGCTTTAGCGCAAAAACTTTAATTAAAAACGGCGAAGCATTTACGAAATATGGTTTTGCTAAATATTTAAGAGATGCGCTACCTCACGCTTCTTTTGTAGGTTTTACAGGAACGCCGATTGAAAAAGAAGACGCTTCAACACCTGCAGTTTTTGGAAACTACATTGATGTATATGATATTCAACAAGCAGTAGAAGATGGCGCAACGGTGCGCATTTATTATGAATCACGTCTCGCAAAGGTACATTTAAAAGCGGAAGAAAAAGAAAAACTAGATGCAGAAGTTGAACTGATTACCGAAAATGAAGAATCTACTGCCAAGGAAAAGGCAAAAGCAAAATGGACTCAACTTGAAGCAATTGTAGGACACAAAGATCGCCTAAAAATTGTTGCTGAGGATATTTTGAATCATTTTGAAGAACGACAAGAGGCTTTCGAAGGTAAAGGCATGATTGTTGCCATGAGTCGTCGCATTGCCGCAGAACTTTATGATGAAATTATCAAGTTGCGACCTGACTGGCACGATACTGACAAACAAAAAGGTGTAATAAAAGTAATTATGACTTCAAGCTCTAGCGATCCGGAAAGTTGGCAATTGCACAGCACAACCAAACAAGAACGCAAAGCCCTTGGAGAAAGATTGAAAGACCCATCAGACCCTTTGAAGTTGGTTATTGTACGTGATATGTGGCTCACAGGATTCGACGCACCATGCTTGCATACAATGTATATAGATAAACCCATGCGAGGGCACAACCTCATGCAGGCAATCGCACGCGTCAACAGAGTTTATAAAGATAAACCGGGTGGATTGATAGTTGACTATATTGGTATTGCATCTGATTTGAAACAAGCTCTTGCGACTTATACTGAAAGCGGTGGCGAAGGTATGCCGGCTCTTGACCAGTCCGAAGCAATAGCGGCGATGATGGAAAAATACGAAATTGTCGTGCAGATGTTTAACGATTTTGATTATAAACGTTATTTTTCTGCAAACACCAAAGAGAAAATGACGATAATCTTAGAAGCACAAGAGCATATCTTAAGTTTGGAGAACGGGAAAAATAGATTCACAAAACAAGTTGGGCTACTTTCGAAAACCTTTGCGCTTTCCGTTCCTTCTTTACCCGCAATGGACATAAAAGATGAGCTGGGATTTTTTCAGGCAGTAAAAGCCCGACTTACTAAATTTGAACCAACAGGAAGCGGAAAAAGTAATGCTGAAATAGAAACAGCAATACGCCAAATTGTTGATAAAGCGGTTGTTGTTGATGGTGTTATAGATATTTTTGATGCTGCCGGAATTAAAAAGCCAGATATATCCATACTTTCAGATGACTTTTTGGACGAAGTTCGCAATATGAAGCGAAAAAACCTTGCGCTAGAACTTCTCAAGAAAATTTTGGACGATGAGATCAAAACGAGAACAAAAAAGAATTTTATCCAGAGTAAGAAACTATCAGACATGCTTGATGCGGCAATTAAAAAATATCAAAACAATTTATTAACAGCTGCACAGGTAATTGAAGAATTAATAAATATCGCTAGAGAAATCAAAGAATCCGATGCACGCGGTGATAAGCTTGGTTTATCAGATGACGAAATCGCTTTTTATGATGCCCTTATTGAGAATGGAAGCGCAAAAGATGTATTAGGTGATGATACCTTGAGAGAGCTGGCACAAATTTTGGTACAAAAAGTAAAAGCAAATACAGCAATTGACTGGACAATCAAAGAAAGCGTACAAGCCAAACTTCGTGTGATCGTTAAAAGGATTTTACGACAATATGGCTATCCACCGGACAAGCAACTTATTGCGACCGAAAACATACTAAAACAGGCTGAGTTATTTGCAGATGATTGGAGTTCGTAAGTCAAAATGCTATGAGTAGTTTTCGGGAGGGGCAATTCACCCCTGAATCCCCTCTGCCCTTCGCCCCAAACGGAAAAACAAAATCGGATTCTTTTTAAAAACAATTTCTTTCAGAAATTAAAGGAAAACATGTACATCATATAACAATGACTATGCGGTTCATTCCTTCGCTTCGCTCAGTTATTCTCCCACATTTGCCACTGCAACCGCTTCGCGATATTATAGCACTGGCAAACATCGCATAGTCATAGACGTTGTCCGAAATTCAAAAAATATTTTATATAAACTTTTAATTATTAAGGATAATATTATGAGAAAAATCGTATTACAAATGATGATGACACTAAACGGAAGAGTGGATAGTCCCGATGAGTGGGTAAGTGGCGTGCCTGATGATCTTTATGCAGAAATTAATCGTGCATATGGAGATTTTGATACTATTCTTGTCGGTCATACAACGTATAAAGAGATGTTTGCATATTGGCCAGATGCATTAAAAGATGAATCAAAAGTTACTCAAGAAATAGCTCAAAAAATGCACTCTTATAAGAAATATGTCTACTCCAGAACAGAGAATGGGAAAAAATTAGCATGGAACAATTCTGAATATGCGCCTGCTCAAAGTGATGACGATATTAAAAAATTTATTGCTGAACTCAAAAGTAATCCCGGCAAAGATATTCATCTTTCAGGTGGCGCAAGTCTTGCACAAACATTTGTTCGACTCGGACTTGTAGATGAATATCATCTCTATGTATATCCAGTTGTATCAAATGGCAAAGTATTATTTGAAAAAGTAAACGACAAGAACCCATTGAAACTTATCAGTAGCACATCATTCTCAAATGGTGTTGTCGCACTTTATTATGAACAGCTTAAGAATAGAATTTCTATTTCAAGGGACAGTTTTTGATGGCTATTTAACAGACTATTACAAAGTCATAGACTCAACGGTTACTGTCCCTCGGTCAAATTGACCACTGGTCACCTTCGTTTATCCGCAATTGTATTCCGACCAATTAAACTTGGAACAAAACAAAGTCATTAACAACTACATCACCTAAATACTGACCAACGGTTTGATCCGGATTTTTGACAAAAGGTTGAGAAATTAACGCACCGTCCTCACAAAACTTTCTTTCTTTACCCATCATTATTTTATCCATTATCTCAGCGGGCTTGCCTTCTGCTACCAACTGTTCACGCCATATACCCTTTTCGTGTTCAACTAAATCCGCATCCATTTGATCCGGACTTACACAATCAGGCTTTGTTGCCGCTGTATGCATCGCAACGTCTTTACCTTGCTCGGCGCTACCACCACTTAAATTCACCAAAACACCAATTTTATTATTTGAATGGATATAAGCACCAATCATGGGACCTTCAAAAATCACTTTACCTTTAATTTCAATCTTTTCACCAAGCTGAATCCCCATATCAGCAACTTCACCGGACAAATCAACATCTACGCCTTCTACCAAAACTCTTTCGGCAAATCCTTGTGCTGCTTTAGCACACTCTTCACTGCGAGCCACAAAGTCTGTTTCACAAGCAAGCAAAATCATCGCCTTTTTTTGATCGGTACCAGCAATGGCAACTCGGCCCTCGCCCGCATCACGATCACCACGCTCAACAGCTTTTGCTTCACCTTTTTTTCTTAATAAATCGATAGCCGCATTCATATCGCCGCCCACTTCTTCTAATGCTTTTTTACAAACAGTCATTGAGATACCGGTTCGTTCACGAAGTTCCTTAATTTGATCAATAGAGACCATAATTCTATAAAGTTAACGAGTAATAATTATTTTTGTTTAAGGGCATCAGCAAATTCATCAAAGTAAAATTCGATTGCTTTAATAGCATCGTCATTACCCGGAATCAGGTAATCAACTAAATCCGGATCCGCATTGGTATCACAAATACCAACAACCGGAATACCAAGTTTACGAGCTTCCAACACCGCAATATTGTCACGAACAACATCCAAAACCAAAATACAGTCCGGTAGTTTTGTCATTTCAGATACACCACCTAATGCCATTTCCAGTTTTTCAATTTCTCGTTCAAAGTCTAATGCTTCACGTTTTGTATAACGATCAAAATCACCGGATGCTTTCATTTCTTTAAGTTTCTTCAAATAACGAATACGTTGACTAACAGTGTCATAGTTTGTGAGCAATCCCGGGATCCATTTTAAAGTTACATGTGGCTGACCAACTGCTTCTGCTGTTGCTTTAACAACCGGTACGGCTTGTTGCTTTGTACTTACAAACAAAACAGTCTTACCTTCTTTCGCACATTTTTTTAGATAATCTAATGCAATCATTAATTTATCTAATGTTTTATGAAGATCAAAAACATGAACTTCATCACGCACTGTAAAAATGAACTCCTTCATCTTAGGATTCCATTTAGCTCTACCGTGACCAAAATGCACAGCATGCGACAACATGCGTTTAAGCATATCGTTTTTTTCTTTTGTAGTTAACTCAGACATATTCCTTGGGGTTACTGCCAGAGAAGTTCCTTCCACCACGTTCCCCTTGTTAGAGGGCAGGAATAGGTGGTCCCTTGTACTGACTATGATTAATAAAATGCTTGAATAAGCTGCAAGAATGTAGTCGAAACGCAGTTATAAAGCAAGAGAAAACATTTACCAAACCTACAAAAGAGGATAAACTCTCGACATGAACCACAAACACTAGACCTTCATTACTAAAACTATGTTCAAAAATCAAATGACTCCGAAATTTCGTCGCGAATACGAGAAGCATCGCAATAAAGATACCGGTACCGACAAACTGGGCGACTACATTAAGGATATTGTTTACGGTGGGAATGACGGAATTATTACGACTTTTGCCGTTGTGTCAGGCGCCGTAGGCGCCGGGTTTGAACTTAAAGTAATAGTCATATTAGGAGTTGCCAACATGCTTGCCGACGGCGCTTCTATGGGGTTAAGTAACTATCTAGCCATCAAATCCGAAATCGACCATTTTATCAAAGAAGAAAAAAGAGAATATCAAGAAATAAAAGACACTCCAGAGTTTGAACGTGAAGAGATCCGTGAGATTTACCGTATAAAAGGATTTACCGGCAAACTCCTAGAACAAGTTGTCAAAGTTATCACCGCCGATAACAATCGCTGGGTAAACACAATGATGAAAGAAGAACTAGGACTAATTATAGATCCCAACCAAAAAGCCTGGCTAAACGCCCTTGTAACCGTTATATCATTTTGTGCCTTTGGTTTTATCCCCTTAATTCCATTCGTCTTTGCAATAAAATTAGATCAATTTTTAAGTTCGATAGTTGCTACATTATTTGCCCTCACCGTCCTTGGCTTCATACGTCTTAAAATTACTAAAGAAAGGGGAATTAGAGGTGTACTTGAAATCGTCTTCGTTGGTTCGGTTTGTGCACTTATCTCCTACGGCATTGGCGCTTTCCTTAGCGGAATTGTCAATTAAACAAATTTTCTAAATCATTACAAAAATGCCAATTCCAAAAGCTTACGAAGCATCGGAGCACGAAGATACTATTTATCAACAATGGGAAGATGCAGGCCATTTTACGCCAACAATCGACCCAAATAAAAAACCATTTGTCATTAGCATGCCACCTCCAAACGCCACCGGCCAACTGCATTTAGGGCACGCCACCATGCTAGCCTTAGAAGACATCATGATCCGCTACCACCGCATGAAAGGGGATCCCACCCTATGGCTACCGGGCACCGACCACGCCGGCATTGCCACTCAAAATAAAGTTGAACAAATTATTGCCAACCAAGGACTCACCCGGCACGACTTAGGACGCGAAGAATTTCTTAAAAAAGTACACGAATTTGCCGAAAACTCCAAAGACACAATCCGCAACCAAATCCGCAAAATGGGCGCCAGCTGCGACTGGACCCGCGAACGCTACACATTGGACGAAGGTCTAAGCCAAGCCGTCCAAACCGTATTCACTCGCATGTTTGAAGACCAGTTAATTTACCGTGGCGACCGCATTGTTAACTGGTGCCCCCGCTGCAGCTCCACCCTTGCCGACGACGAAGTCGATCACAAAGAAATCGATGCCACCCTCTACTACTTTACCTATGGCCCTTTTATAATTGCCACCTCCAGACCAGAAACAAAACTAGGGGATACAGCCGTAGCCGTAAACCCAACCGACAAACGTTACAAACAATACGTTGGCCAAACCATGGACATTAATTTTGGCGACCACCAAATCACCGTTAAAGTAGTTGCCGACAAAAGCGTCGATCCCAAATTTGGCTCCGGCGCCCTCGGCGTTACCCCGGCCCACAGCCACGCCGACTACGAACTCGCCCAAAAACACGACATTAAAGTTGTTCAAGTAATTAACGAAGAAGGCCTAATGACCGATGTAGCCGGCAAATACGCAGGCCAAACCGTACAAGAAGCCCGCACCAACTTTGTCCAAGAACTAAAAGACCTGGGTCTTATGGTTAAAGAAGAACCATACAAACAAAACCTCTCAATCTGCTACCGTTGCAGCACCAGTATCGAGCCCTTAATTTCCAAACAATGGTTTGTAGACGTTAATAAACCGGTTCTAGACTGGAAAGGCGGCAAGCACTCCCTAAAAGCCGTTGCCCTCGACGTTATTCGCAGTGGCGATATCGAAATAATTCCCGATCGTTTTAACAAAATCTACTTTAACTGGATCGAAAATCTACGCGACTGGTGCATAAGCCGCCAAATTTGGTGGGGCCACCGCATTCCCGTTTGGTACAAAGGCGAAGAACTAAAAGTAAGCGCCACCGCCCCCGGCCCAGACTGGAAACAAGACCCCGACACCTTCGACACCTGGTATTCATCCGGCCTTTGGACCTTTTCTACCCTAGGCTGGCCAGAACAAACCGAAGACTTTAAATACTTCCACCCAACCTCCGTTTTAGAAACAGGCTACGACATCATCTTCTTTTGGGTTGCCCGCATGATTTTAATGACAACCTACGCCACCGGCGAAGTCCCCTTTAAGCAAGTTTATCTGCACGGTCTAGTTCTCGACAAACAAGGCACCAAAATGAGCAAATCCAAAGGCAACGGCATCGACCCGCTCGACATGATCGCCAAATACGGCACCGACGCCGTCCGCCTAAGCCTAGTAATTGGCGCCACCCCCGGCAACAACGTCCGCTTATACGAAGAAAAAATCGCCGGCTACCGCAACTTTGTCAACAAACTCTGGAATTCCGCCCGCTTCCTCTTAATGATCTGCCAAGAATGTGAAATGATCGATCACGAAACCCCCAACAACTTCCCCGTAAAATCAATTGCCGACAAATGGATTGTAAGCCGCCTGCACGAAACCGTTAAAGACGTAACCCAAGCCCTAGAAAAACACTTATACTCCGAAGCCGGCGTTAAAATCTACGAATTTTTATGGGACGAATATTGTGATTGGTACCTGGAAATGTCCAAAGACAAAGACCAAAACCCGCAACTACTGGTAGCCGTTATGCAAAATATCCTCAAACTGTTGCACCCATTTATCCCGTTTGTTACCGAAAAACTATGGGAAAAACTCGGCACCGGCAAAGCCCTAATTATTGAAGAATGGCCCGACTACACCCAAATCCCTCACGACCAAGATGCTATCAACCAAATCAGCATCATTCAAGCTGCCATCTACAAAATCCGCAGCACCCGCACCGAACTTAAAATCGACCCGGTCCGCAAACTAAACGCCATTATTTACACAGGCGACCAATACCTAAATACATTTAAAGACCAGTCCCACCACCTTCAAAAACTGGCTCGTATTGAAGACCTAACCATTCAAGCCACAGGCCCCAAAGTAGACGAAGCCGCCCACCAAGTCCTTTCCGGCGGGATCGAAATCTACCTTCCCCTCCGCGGCGTTATCGATTTTGACAAAGAACTAAGCCGCACCAACACCGAAATTAAAGAGACCAAACAGTACATCATGGCCACACACAAAAAACTAAGCAACGAAGGCTTCATCAAAAACGCCCCCCCCGAAGTAGTAGAGCGCGAAACCGACCAAATTGCCAAAGCCAAGGCCAAATTAGTCCAACTGGAAGAAAGATTGGAACAGCTAAAATAGGTGTGCTAAAATTTCATCAAATTCACAAAAACAAAAATGGAACTAATCGACATTCAGCAACTGTTTGAACAAAATAACTTTAAGGACGCCTACACCCACGTCCAACAATACGTCAAACTCCACCCCGACGACAGCGACGGCCACAAACTCCACGAAAAAATCTACAAAGCCATCCAAGCTCAAAACGAAACCAAAATTGCCGACCAAATCAACAAAATCACCGAGCTCATCAACAATAAACAGTTTGAAGAAGCCATTAATCTCGGTCTCAAACTCAAAACCTTTGCGCCCGACAATCAAAATCTTCTCAAGCTAATCAACCAAGCCTACGAAAGTTTTCAGCAAGCCAAACAACAAAACGCCAAAAGTGATTGGGATCAATTTAGCGACCAAATCAGCCAACTCACCCAACAACATCAATACGCCGAAGCTCTCAAAATACTCGAAGCCGCCTTCGCCAAAAAACCAGACGCACGCCTCCAACAACTCAGCTCAAAAGTCCGTGACGACCTCGTAACCTACAAACTAGAATCCAATCGCAAAAACTTAGCAAAAATAAACCCGGAGCAAGCCATGCACTTTTTAGACGAACTCCAAAAAGTCTCCCCAAAACACCCAGCCCTACCCAACCTCCGCCGCCAATACCAAGAAAAACTCAATCAAAAAAACGCCATCAGCCGCAAACACTACATAAAAGAAGCCAAACGCCAAATCCAAGTCCTTTACCTTCAACACAAATACGAAAAATCGATCCAAACCTGCATCGAACTAATTAAAGCCGATCCCAAAAACCACACCGCCAAAAAGTTTTACACAAAAAACCAAAAGGGCATGGAAGTAGAAAATCATCAAATCGCCTATGACAAACTTAAGAAGTATGATGAAAAACTTAAGGGCTTGAGTGCGGAGCAGGTGGGGGCGGAGTATGTAAAAATTTAGACCATGAAAAAATTGCTATTAATCATAGCAGAGCTCGCCAAAGCCCTAGAACTTGATCAAAAAGTTGAGTGTACACTCACTAAACCTATGTCATAATAGCTTATTAAAGCTATTCTTTGCAGTAAAATTTTAGTAGAATAGTAAATACCACTTAACCAAAAATGCCATGAATCTGCACCAACAATTTGTAAAACTCGGCCAAGATCACAAAATAATAGTCTATAAAATTCAGGCAATTTTACCCCGGATTTATAATGAAGGAATCTACAAAAAATACGCCGACGACATTTACGAATATGCACGCAAATATGCCGGCGTCTCCTCCGGGGTTGTAGATAAAATTATCCATACATACACCAAAATTGCTGACAAACCAGCCCTACAAATGGCGATCAAAACAGCGGGAATTCACAAAGTGGCATTAGTGGCCAACCTGGCTACAAAACATAATCAAGAAATCCTTGCCAAAAAAGTCTGCACAATGAGCAAAGCAGCCGTAGTGCAATTTGCCAAAGATACAAGAGGCAACACAAACGATACCCTTAAAATCGAATTAGATTCAGAAATGCAATTCCTATTCAACCAACTTAAACCGGAAAACATGTCCAACAAGGAAGCGCTACGCCAAATCCTGCTCGGTCTAACTCAAAACACAAAACCGCCGCAAAGCAAGAATTTCCCCGGGGAAAAAGCTAAGTCGCGCTACATACCGGCCAAAAACAAACAAGCAACAATTCATAAGACTAACGGCAAATGTGCTTTTCAAAATTGCCACAAACCATACAGTCACATTCACCACATTAAGCCGTTTTCCGAATCAAAAAATCATCATCCGGACAACCTAATGCCCCTTTACAAAGAGCACCATGAAATCATGCACAATGGCGATAGCAAAACAGACCGGATGTATCAAACCTACACCCAAACCATCTCATCCCGTCCTTGGCCTACACCAATGGTTTTAGCCGGAATGCCAAGTTCGTCCTGAATAAACTGCACGTAGTTGCGGGCGGCTTCCGGTAGTTCTTCAAAGGTGCGGCATTTAGTAATGTCTTCGCTAAAGCCGGGCATAACTTTGTAAACGGGTTTGCATTCGGCAAGAATGTCTAAGTCGCTTGGTGGTTCTAACAGTTTGGTGCCACGGTAGTCGTAGGCAACAGCAATGTTGAGATTTTCTAAACCGCTTAATACATCCAACTTGGTTAAGTTAATTTCTGTTAACGAGTTAAGCCAAATTGTACGGCGTAAAATTACTAAGTCTAACCAACCACATCGACGAGGGCGGCCGGTTGTGGAGCCAAATTCGCCGCCGATTTCTCTAATTTTTTCACCGGTTTCGTCTTCAAGCTCGGTAACAAAGGGGCCGGCACCAACACGGGTAGTGTAAGCCTTAACAATGCCAACAATATCATTTAAATAGTGAGCGCCAATTCCGGTTCCGGTACAAATTCCACCAATAGTGGGGCTAGAAGAAGTTACATAAGGATAAGTGCCATGGTCGATATCTAAGTGCGTGCCGTTGGCACCTTCCAATAAAATTTTGCGACCTTCTTTATAATAAGTTTCTAACAAACCGACTGTGTCGGTAATAAACGGTTTTAGTTGTGGTAATAATTCTTCCAAATAAAATTTAGCTTCAGTCTCAAAATCAACATCCAAATTATACATACGACGGTGATGTGCTATGTTTGCTTTTAGTTTTGCCGTAAATCGATCCGGAAAAAGGAGATCACCTACACGGATACCAATCCGACTCATTTTGTCGGTGTAAGCGGGACCAATGCCGCGTTTTGTGGTACCTACTTGGGCGCCGCCTTTCTGTTCTTCTTGTTGTCCGTCAATTTCTTGATGATAATCAAAAACAATATGCGCTTGGTCGGAAACAAATAAGCGACCGGTGACGTTCATGTTGTATTTCGCCAAATTTTCTAATTCCTTTAAAAGGGTAGGGAAGTGGATCACACAACCGTTACCAATCACACAAATATTTTTTGGATACAAAACTCCAGAAGGCAATAAGTGAAACACGTATTTTTGTCCATCTACTTTAATTGTATGTCCAGCATTTGAGCCACCTGTTGCACGGGCGATTACATTGTATTTTTCGGCTAAAATATCGGTTAATTTGCCTTTTCCTTCATCACCCCATTGTGTTCCGAGGACCGTTACTACTTGGCCAAGTTGATCAAAATAAGCCATACAATTATGTTAAATTTCGTAATCAGATTAGACTATCGATTCCATTGCTGCAAACTTTTTATTGCGCCAATTGCCATTTATCAGGTACTACTAAGACGTAATTTAAAACTTATCTATGTTAACTGATGATGTCATAAAAGCTCAGATTCCATACACGCTCAGTAAGACAGACATGCCTTGGCTTGGCGAAAAATACGAAGGCAAAGTCAGAGATAACTACACAAAAGGCGACCTACGCACGCTGGTTGTAACCGACAAACTCTCCGCCTTTGACCGCATTATTACAACCATCCCTTTTAAAGGACAAGTGCTCAACCAAATCGCCATGTTTTGGTTCGAACAAACCAAAAACATCTGCCCAAATCACGTTGTAGCCACCCCCGACCCCAACTGCGTTATTGCCAAACAATGCGAAGCGCTCCCCGTCGAGATGGTGGTACGAGGCTACATTACCGGCTCCACCTCAACATCAATTTGGTACAACTACCAAAAAGGCGTCCGTAATTTTTGCGGCAACCCACTACCCGAAGGCCTCCAAAAAAATCAAAAACTCGCTCACCCCATCATTACCCCCTCCACCAAAGCCGCCCACGGTGACCACGACGAATCCGTCTCCAAAGAAGAAATATTATCCCGCAATACAGTCAGCGAAGCCGACTTTGATTATATGGCCGAAAAAGCCATGGAACTCTACCTGGCCGGTGTAGAACACTGCGCCGAACAAGGCATCATTTTTGTAGACACTAAATACGAATTTGGCCGCGACCAAGAGGGCAACATTATGTTAATCGACGAAATCCACACACCCGACTCCTCCCGTTTTTGGATTGCCGATACTTACCAACAAAAAATAGCCAACGGCGAAGAACCGGACAACATTAACAAAGAATACCTCCGCCTTTGGCTAGCCAACCAAGGCTACATGGGCGACGGCGAAATGCCAGCAATTACCGACGAAGTCCGTATCGAAACCGCCAAAAAATATATTGAAGCCTACGAAAAAATCACCGGCCTCCCATTTCAAGCCGAAGCTGGCCCTGTTTTAGACCGTATCGAACAAAACCTCAAAAATTATTTCGCCTAAGCCTAAATAACCTCCACATTATGTTTGAGCCACTCCTTGCCGTTTCCCCGTTAGATGGTCGCTACAATGCCAAAATTGAACCACTCCAAAGCCATTTCTCCGAATTCGCGCTCACCAAAATGCGTCTATTTATTGAGATAAGATGGCTAATCTACATCTGCAACGAACTCAAACTGCCCAACACCACAAAACTTACAGAGCTCCAAATCAAACAACTCCACGAACTCCACTCCTATTTTGATGTAAAAGCCGCCAACAAAGTCAAAGATATCGAAAAAACAACCAACCACGACGTTAAAGCCGTGGAATACTACCTAAAAGAACAACTAACCGACCTCGGCCTCTCCACCCTTAAAGAGTTTATCCATTTTGGCTGCACCTCCGAAGACATCAACAACACCGCCTACGGCCTGCTCATAAAAAACGCTGTTGAAAAAGAAATCCTCCCCGAGCTGGAAGCCGTCCTTAAAAACATCGAAAAACTGGCCAAAACCCACAAAAACCTGGCAATGATGGGACGCACCCACGGCCAACCCGCCAGCCCCACCACTTTGGGCAAAGAGTTCATCAATTTTGCCTATCGCTTAAAACTGCAAATTGCCAAACTAAAAGCCGTCAAAATCAACGGCAAATTTAACGGCGCCACCGGCAACCACAACGCCCACGCCATTACCTACCCAAAAATAAACTGGATCACCGTCACCCAAAAGTTTGTGATGGAACTGGGCCTGGAACCAAATCTCTGGACCACCCAAATCGAACCCCACGACAGCTTCGCCGAAATCTTTAGCACCGTAAAACACGCCAACACAATTATCTTAGACCTGGCAACCGACATTTGGAGCTACATCAGCCTCAACTACTTCATGCAAACCCTTAAAGAAGGGGAGATAGGCTCATCCACCATGCCCCACAAAGTAAACCCAATCGATTTTGAAAACGCCGAAGGCAACCTCGAAATTGCCAACAGCCTCTTTGACTTTTTCGAACGCAAACTAATGCAATCCCGCCTCCAACGTGACCTAAGCGACTCCACCGTATTACGCAACATGGGCGTTGCCTTTGGCCACAGCTACCTAGCCTACAAATCGTTTACAAAAGGTCTCAGCAAACTCAAAATCAACGAACCGGTCATTAACGCCGACCTAAACAACAACTGGGCCATTTTAGCCGAAGCCCTGCAATCGATTATGCGCCGCGAAGGCATCGATCAACCCTACGAAAAACTCAAAGAACTAACCCGCGGCAAAGAAGTAAACGAAAAGACCCTCCAAGCCTTCACCAAAACCCTTAAACTTGACGCCAAAGTTAAAACCGAAATGGCCAAAATCACCCCGCAAAACTACACCGGCCTAGCCGCCAAATTAGTCGACCAATATTTTAAAACAAATTAACCAAATCCCCCCATGATTTTATCCGACCGCGACATCAACAAACGCATCGCCCAAACCGACATCGTCATTACATCCCCCGACAACGATCACCACGGCAACGTCAACGCTTCTTCTATGGACCTCCGCCTAGGCAAATACTTTAAAGTATACCGCCACAGCCACCACGCCATCTTAGACCCCGCCGACCCCGAAGGCTTTGCCAACCTAACCGACCTCATTACCATCGACCAACCCGGCCAACCCTTTATTGTTCAACCCGGCGAATTTATTTTAGGTGTCACCCTCGAAAAAATCAAAATCGCCGACGACCTAGTAGCCCGTGTAGAAGGCCGCAGCTCCCTAGGCCGCCTCGGCATCATCATCCACTCCACCGCCGGCTTTGTAGATGCCGGATTTGAAGGCACCATCACCCTAGAAATCACCAACATCAACCGCATGCCCGTAGCCCTCTACCCCGGCATGCGCGTCTGCCAACTAGCCTTCGAAACCATGAGCTCCCCCGCCGACGTCCCCTATCACATGAAAAAAACCTCCAAATACCAAGGCCAGGAATTACCACAGGAGAGTATGATTAATAATGACCCGGAGCTTGTGAGACACCATCGCCATTTAAAAACAAATCATGTTCAAACAAAACAGATTGATTTACCACAATCTATCTCAACCACCCGACAATGCTGAGAACATATCAGCCTCACCTTTAAACGATCTTCAAGAAATATTTTTGGGAAAACGGCAAAATTTAGCAACAGAAGTAGAAAAGCCCCTATATGCAAAAATTGGTAAATTTCCATTGACTAAAGAGGAACAACAGGTTCTGGAACACATCAATCCAGATCTTTTAACAAAACTAAAAAAAGAACAAGCAGAACTAATCCCACAAATTCAAAAAAAATATGCAGAATTACAAAATTTACGAAAACACGATCCACGTCACAAAAACATTAATCAGCACATCACCGTACTTCAACACTTGGACAAGTTAGAAAAAAGCCTGCCATTAGACGATTCTAACCTAATTCTCCATTTACCGATTGCAACCCTAGAACTAGAACCATTAATCATTGAAAAAGAACTGCTTAACTTAATCGACGGTGGTCAATTAGACATTGACAACATGTTACTCAGAAACATTAAAGATAACATGTTCGAAGTTGTACGTGGCATTATTCACTGCCTTCACTCCGAATACGAAGATGCAAGTAACTTCCTTGATATTATAACTGGCAATCCACAGTTAGTTGTCGATTCATTAAAAATCGTCACAGATTTAATCATTAATAATCCTCAAAAAATTTATAACACCATAGTCGACCTCGGCAGTAATTGGCTACAAGAAACCGATGAGTGCGGAGGGGCAAACATACCTTTTGACATAGGATACTTATTTGGAAAAGCATTAATAATGGCTGCAACAGCCGGCACTGCTACCGCTACTCAATTCGCAATCGATAGTATACGCATAACGTCAAAAATTGCGCCGCAATTGGGTGCACACTTAGACACACTTAATCAACAAAAATCTTATCAACAAATACTCCAAACTCTCAACAAAGAATTTCCCGATGCCGACAGTACAACCATAAAAGAATTAACTAAAAAAATAATATTCAAACTACAACAAACATCCCCTGCAACTCAAGCCTACATTATCAATGATTTAATCTCATACTACCAAACCAATAACAACACCTATCTACTCAACAACAAAAGTTTATTAAAAATAGTAGTAGATTGCATCTATGACATCCCCAGTACTAACCACGATGTTTTCATTAGTCGTTTAACGGGTCAAATTTTTAGCACAATGCCTAAAAAATATGCTTACACCGTACTTGGTTTATGGGCGACAGAGTAAACCATGGCTCAAACAAGCAACATCAAAATTTACAATGGCTGACCGTGTTTTTAAGGAAAAAATAGCTACAAACCATTTTAAAAACACTGAAAAAGCTTGTGAACTTAAAGATTACAACCCAACAAATTAAGTATTATCATCGCATTATTTATAATAATTATGAAAAAACTAATTTTAGCTGTCCTATTGATACTAAGTATACTAACGGTAGTTGGATGCCAAAGTAATACAAAAGAATCTTTAGGAGAATGTTGTTTTATACAAAAAACAACACTAAACAAGGTTACTAAATTTGGAGATAGTATATTGGAATTATCCTATAAGAATTCAGATTTTCAAACAAAGTCAAATGAACTTAATGAATTAATCGCACAAATTAAAAGAGAAATAGACCTAGATTTAGTAGAGAAAAACGTATTAGTAAGTTTATCGATCCTAGAACAAGCTAGCGAACAAATAAAGCAATTGGGGGAAACATCCAGCCAAAACGAATTTGCAGTAGGAATAGATAATATTAGTACAAATTACGAAGAAGCAGAAAAAATCCTATTACTCCAAAACTAACCTATTTTCTTTATAGCTAGCAATCTAGATACGGAACAAAGATATAATTAAACTCATTTAAGAAGAACTTCACCTATTACCGTGGAAAAGAACCACCCCTAGACACCAGACCAGACTGGATCAAAAATAACGAAGTTGGAATCGGCAAAATTGAATACAATGGCCAAATTTTTCCTTACACCATCCTAAAAAAAGAAGTGGCGCCCCAATTTCCTGGGTTTTTAGGCTATCCAAATGGAGAAAACCTCTTTATATCCGAAGAAGTTCCCGAAAAATTTCGTGTTCCACAGTTACTACATGAAATTATTGAATTTACAGAACTAAAAGACCAAGAAGGTCGATGTGCCGAAGCCATAAAACGTGAACTAGAAACTATTACAGATGACATTAGAGCAAAATACATCGCATATAGAACAATTTTTTTCGCTAACCTTGATGAATATGATGCATTTAAAGCGGAAATCAGAGCAAGCTATCAACTCCTACAAAACCAATGAACATAATTCCAGCCTAGAGAAAAACGATGCCAAATATTGTAGAAGCGAAGGCATATTCTCACCTTATCCCGGCCTTTGCATGGAAAAATTTGCCGAAAAAACACAAAACAAAGAAGCGTGTAGTACAATTAGCAAATCTAGATATAAAACAGTATGCTTAGAGAGGTTTAATTAACCATATATGCTACAATCAAAACATCTAATTTATCAGCATGAAAAAAGTTCTACTATTAGTAGGCGCAATCATGCTTCTTGCAGGTTGTAGCGGTCAAAACGCTGTTATTACAAACGATACAAGTTCATACAACAGCACGACACTAAACGCTTCCTTTAATTATCCCTCAAATTGGGAGGTGAATGATAGTGGCACAATTACAGTTGCATCACCAACAACCGAGGATGCCGGAACCCAAATCATCATCAAAATTCCCGCCGAAACTTTTAACGAATACGAAACCACAAACAAAGAAGCCCTCCAGGCAAACAATACATACACAGCTCGAGAGTACGGACAGGAATCAGCGCTATACGACCTAATTAAAGTAGACGACCACTTTGTTGGAGTTAGCGCTGAAAGATACATGACCCCGGAGCAAGAAGCAGGATTGGATATGGTGTTGGATTCATTGCATTTTGAGGATATTGTGCAGTAACGACCACAAACACCCTATTAAAAATATAGCTCCCCAATGGACACACTCAAACAACAAATCCAAAAACTCTTAGCTGATCAAATCACACTTTTTGCACTAAAAGAACAAGATACCTACAATAATGTCTACTATACCCAAACCCTTAATGGAGGAACATACATAGTTAAACAAGAAAGAGACACAAAAGAATTTCAGCCACACAATGATTTAGTAGTTGAGGCCGCCATAGCCCAACAACTTTATGATTTAGATCTATCTATACCTACTCCCCACGTAGTGTTTGTTTCAAAAACCCCCAAATTATATGGCTATGAATACTTTGAGGGAGACATGTTGCAAGAAACTTGGGACACACTTACTGAATATGAAAAAATTGAAATTTGCCGTGCTCTAGGCGCATTTCATGCCGAAATCGGCAAAAAGGTTACAAAAAAAATGACCCAAACAACCAACACCAAAATCGACCTATCTCCCGATCTCTCTCCAAAAGTTTTAACAGAATACAACAACCTAATAACCAGTACCGACGTACCTGAAAAATTAAAAACATTAGCCAAAGATGCCATAGCAATATTTAACGGGACAATAGACCAAGTCGTATTTCAATTTATTCACAATAACTCACATCACGAAAACATCATCATTAATAACAAAAAAATATCTGGCATTATCGATTTTAGTAATTCGAAATACGGAGAAATAGCCAAAGAATTTTTCCGCTATATCCAAGATTACCCAAACCATTTTCAACATATTGTCGCCGCCTACGAACAAGCCTCAGGCAACAAACTTTCTTACACACGCCTAGTTAGTAACGCCCTTTTAAGCGACCTTGCCGATATCATGGAAAACTACCGCAAAGGAGGGGAGCCACGATTAACAGCTCAAGAATCCATCGAAAAATACCAAACACTGATAAATAGTAGCGAAATGAAAAAGACCAAACCCGCAATCCTCGTTCAATTTACTGCCAACCTTTTTGCAGGCAGCATAGTGGCATTTATCGGAATATGGCTACAAATGATAGCCTTTGGGCTTGCACCACCACTGTACTCCTTCGCCTTAAACTTTATTGCAATCATCATCGCAATGTTAACATCAGAAGCAATATCAAGAACCAACAAACCCAAACTCTACTTAATCAACATATACTTATTCCTCACTCTTCCCATCATCTTTTGCCTAATTACCAGCTTTGAAGATTCAATAGTCGCAGTAATTATCAGCTTAATTGCAATTCTATATACAATTTTCCCGGCAATAGTCGTAACAAGTATATTTAATTGGCGACAGTAGGTTTAAGATATAAAATGAGTGCAACCTATCAACATTTACTCAGCACCAATGAAAATCCGTCCAGCTAAAGAAGAAGATTACCCCCAAATAGCCTCCATTCGTGAAGACACAATTTGCTATATAAACTCCAAAGACTATCCAGCAGACATTATTATCGACTGGATAGCTAAAAACAATCACTATCAAATCAAGCATCACGGCAAAACCTTTTTATGAAAAACAAGGTTACACTGCAATTAAAAAAAGTATGGATGAGGATATAGAAATCTACTTAATGGAAAAGAGACCAATTAACTCCCTCTTGCAATAACCACCTTTAGTGTTCTGCCAGACGAGTTTTGACGATACTAAAGCCAATACAGACAGAAATATCCAACATTGATCTCGCGGTTTTTTTTGTATATATTGGGGCTACATCCGTTCTCAGACACAACATATAGTATATGAACGGAACAAATTATTCAATGCGTCAAATCTATGACGTAGTTTAACATCTTCTTAATTATGAACCCTGCAAGCACCTCCACACAACCAGTCCGAACAGGCCTAAAAATTAACCGACTGTTTACAAAGCCGGCAGAACACCCACTAGAAAATGTGGAATATGCCAGTCGTGACTGCATCATCAGCAACCCAAACGGCGAAAGCATCTTTGAAATGAAAGACTGCAAAATTCCCAAAGACTGGTCCCAAGTTGCCTCCGACATCATGATCTCCAAATATTTCCGCAAAGCCGGCATCCCTCTTTATGACGAAGAAGGCAACACCATTAAAGACGCAAATGGCAAAGTGGTAACCGGGCCGGAACGCAGCGCCAAACAAGTTGTAAAAAGGCTTGCCGGCTGCTGGCGACACTGGGGCGAACAATACAACTATTTTAACAGCGAAACCGACGCCGAAAACTTTGAGGCCGAGCTTCAATACATGCTCATTCACCAAATGGCGGCACCAAACTCTCCGCAATGGTTTAACACCGGCTTAAACTGGGCATACGGCATTACCGGCCCATCACAAGGTCATTACTATATAGATGGTAACACCGGCGAACTCAAAAAAAGTGAAGACGCCTACACTCACCCTCAACCACACGCCTGCTTTATTCAAGCAGTAAGCGACGACCTTGTTAACGAAGGTGGCATTATGGACCTTTGGACTCGCGAAGCTCGTCTGTTTAAATATGGGTCTGGAACCGGTAGTAACTTTTCAAAAATTAGAGGCGAAGGCGAACCCCTAAGTGGTGGTGGTTTTTCCTCAGGCTTAATGTCTTTCCTAAAAATAGGGGACAGTGCCGCCGGCGCTATTAAATCCGGTGGAACCACCCGTCGTGCCGCCAAAATGGTTTGCCTAGACATCAATCATCCGGATGTTGAAATTTTCATCAACTGGAAAAAGAACGAAGAGAAAAAAGTAGCAGCCCTAATTGCCGCCGGCTACGACAGCGACTTTAACGGCGAAGCATACAAAACCGTCTCCGGTCAAAACTCCAACAATTCCATCCGTGTGACACACGAGTTTATGGACGCCGTAATTAACGACAGCGACTGGCACCTAACCCGCCGAATTGACGGCTCTGTACACAAAACCCTAAAAGCCCGCGACCTATGGGACCAAATTGCCGACGCCGCCTGGTCTTGCGCCGACCCTGGCATGCAATTAGACAGCACCATTAACGAATGGCACACCTGCCCTGCCTCCGGCCGCATTAACGCCAGCAACCCATGCAGCGAATACATGTTTTTAGACGATACCGCCTGCAATCTGGCCTCCCTAAATTTGATCCACTTTTTTGATCAAGAAAAATGCACATTCGATATTCCTGCCCTAAAGCATGCCATCCATTTATGGACAATCGTCTTAGAAATCAGTGTATTAATGGCTCAATTCCCTAGTAAAGAAATTGCTCAACTATCATACGACTTCCGCACCCTAGGCTTAGGATATGCCAACCTTGGTACCGTCCTTATGCTTTCCGGAATTGCCTACGACTCTGACGAAGCCCGCGCCATTGCCGGCTCAATCTCTGCCATTTTAACTGGCCAGTCATATGCAACTAGCGCCGAAATGGCTTCCGCTTTAGGCACTTTCTCTCAATACGAACAAAATAAAGATCACATGCTCCGTGTTATTCGCAATCACCGTCGCGCCAGCTATTTTGCCGCCCCTTCCGAGTACGAAGGGCTCAAAATTACCCCCCAAGGCATCAACCCTCAACACTGTGCCGAATACCTAGTTAAAGCCGCCCGTGACAGTTGGGATGAAGCTCTAAGCCTTGGCGAACAGTACGGCTACCGCAACGCTCAAACAACCGTAATTGCCCCAACCGGCACCATCGGCCTCCTTATGGACTGTGACACAACCGGTGTAGAACCCGACTTTGCCCTCGTAAAATTCAAAAAACTTGCCGGCGGCGGTCACTTCAAAATCATCAATCAATCTGTAGAACCAGCCCTAACAAACCTAGGCTACGACGACCAAGAACGCCGCGACATTATGGAATACATTTTAGGCCGCATGTCACTGGAAACATCCCCAAACATCAACCGCAAAAGCCTTCTCGAAAAAGGCCTAACCGATGATCAAATCAGCAAAATCGAAAAACACCTACCAAAAGTTTTCCACATCCAAGACGCCTTTAAACCATGGATAGTCGGCGAAGCCGACCTTTCCCGCCTAGGCTACACCCCCGAACAGCAAAAAGCCCCTCACTTTAATCTCCTTAAAGAACTTGGCTTTACCAGCGCCGAAATTAAAGAAGCAAACTACGTAATTTGTGGACACATGACCATCGAAGGCGCGCCACACTTTAAAGACAAAGACCTATCTGTATTTGACTGCGCCAACAAATGTGGCGACCTCGGTACACGCTACATTCACCATATGGGGCACATTAAAATGATGGCCGCCGCCCAATCCTTTATAAGTGGCGCAATCAGCAAAACCATCAACATGCCCAACCACAGTAATCACGACGACATTAAAGAAGCATACTACGAAAGTTGGAAACTAGGTGTTAAAGCCATGGCCCTATACCGAGACGGCTGCAAATTATCTCAACCCCTCAACACTTCCAACTCCGCCAACGACGAAACCGACGACACCAGCAAAACCGAACTACAAGCACTTCTTAAAAAAGTCGAAAACAGTCTCTTCCGTGGTCAAAAACGCCACTTATCCGCAAAACGCAAAGGCTTAACAATTGAATCACGCATTGGCGGCCAAAAAGTTCACCTCCGCACCGGTGAATATGACGACGGCACACTTGGCGAAATCTTTATCGACATGTTTAAAGAAGGAGCTTCATACCGCAGCCTCCTAAACTCACTTGCCGTTTCTATATCCATTGGACTTCAATACGGCGTCCCCCTCGAAAAATACGTCGAAAAATTCACCTTCACCCGCTTTGATCCAGCCGGCATGACCGACCATCCCAACATTAAAAATGCCACCTCAATTCTCGACTTTATCTTCCGTGTGCTCGGTATGGAATATTTGGGCCGCACCGACTTTGTCCACATCCCACCAACAGAAACACAAATCCAAAACCAAGCAAAAGTAACACCAAAACCGGAAGAAAAGCCAGCAGAAAGCATTACCCAAATTCAAAAAGCAATGCTTGCCGAACAAGAACACGGCGATGCCAACGACTCCCTTTTAAAAACCATGATGGGCGATGCCCCAGCCTGTAGTGTATGTGGCCACATTACCGTTCGTAACGCCTCATGTTACAAATGTCTAAACTGTGGTAACTCCGAAGGCTGCAGCTAAACCAAAACAAAAGGAGGGGCTTTCTTTTAGCTTTTAATGATTGCAGCCAACATGATCACCAACCGGCAATTTCTTAAACACTTCGGTTTTAGCCAAATAACAAGCAATATAGTTTGTGACAGGAATACTAAAGACAATGCCAATACTACCAACCAACATCCGCACAATCTCAGTTGTTACTACTTCATATTGAATAAAAAAATCAAACCCGACATTTCCTTGATACAGTAAAAGTAACAACGGCAAACTCACACCAATATAAGCCAACGCTAACGTATTAACAGTAGAAGCAATATGATCCCGCCCCACATTTAAAGCCCGCAAAAATAACTGCTTAAAGGTAAATTTAGGATTAGCTTCGTTTAACTCAAAAACAATTGCAGACTGCGAAACCGTAACGTCATCCAAAACACCCAACGTACCTAAAATCATTGCTCCAATCATCAAGCCTCTAAAATCAAAATTAATCCCATCTAAATACAAAAAACGAACTTCTTCATCTACAAATCCGCTTAAATGAGCCCAATGTGCAAAAATATAAGCTAAAATTAATACAACTACCAAAGTCATCAAAGTACCAAACAAAGCCGCCATGGTTTTGCGATTAAATCCATGAGCAAACGGCAACGCAATTACCATAATAATCGTTCCATACAATAAGCTTAACAAAAGGGGACTACCACCCGCCAAAACCTGAGGAATGTACATAAACACAATCAACAAAATACTGGCGATTAAGCCAATAAATGATCGCAACCCAGGCCAGCCGGACACAACCAAAACTAAAACCAAAAAGATTCCAAACAACACAACTAGCGGCAAAGTACGCACAACCTCTTGTACTACCACCTGCCCGGTACTTAAATAAGACGTCAAATCCACCAAAACTTTATCACCCTGGCCTAACAATGAACTTGGCCCTAAACTACTAATTGCCCCATACTCCACATTTTCAACTATTGTCCCGGCATATTCACCATTTAAAATTTTCAAATTAAAAACTTGCACTGCCTGCTCATTTTCGCCCAACGTTTCAAAATTGGGACTGGATATAACATTAACAATTTCCGCCTTGGCCGAATTTACCTCCAAAGCAAAAGCCATATTCCCAAAGACTAACCCCGCTACTACAAAAGAGAGCACTATACTTTTTATCAATTTCATAAGCAATATAATAGTAAAATAACTTAGTGCATTCTAACCTTAAACCTTTTTACTTACAAATTTATAAAATTCTGCTATATTGCGGACGAGTATAATTAAACTACAAATGAGCAAAATAACAACCATAGCGAAAATATTGGAAGATCGCTTCCCTAAGCCAAGCAAAATTGTCATTAAAGATGTCAATAACGACGAAAAACATTTCGACATCTCTATAGAATCAGCTCTATTTAAAGGGAAAAGCCTGGTCGAACAACATCAGTTTGTGTACGAACCACTAAAAACCCTTATCGATACCAATGATATCCACGCCCTTCAAATTAAAACTCATACCTTAGATGAACAATAAACTAGAACAATATGCAACCAAATAACCTTCTCGTAAAAGTCAGCCGCCAACCGGAGCTTACCGTAGCCGAACTTTCCGCTACCCTTAACGATATTGAATACATCAAACTAACAAGCGACTACTTACAAATTCAAACCGATCAACAATTAGACCAAGCCTTTATTAATCGCCTCGGCTCTACTCCCAAAATCTACAAAATCATCACAGAGCTAACCGAAGCCGATTTAGACAGCCTCGAGACTCACATTGCCTCCCAAATTGGCAGCTTTGCTCTAAACTGGGAAACGAACAAGAATTTTGAACAGCAATTCAAAAAAGACACTCTATCTAGACTAAAAAAGGCTCTCAAGCTAACCGCCACCAGCAAAGTCCGCTATTTAAACAAAGGCGTGACCAACGTTAAAGACGCCTACCTACTAGACCAAGGCTTCACCCACCACAAAGTAACTGAATTCACCATTTTATCTTGGGAAGACAACTACCTATTACTTCAAGCCGTCGCCATTCAAGACATCAACAGCTATAGCTTCCGCGATTTTGAAAAACCCACCCGCGACATGAACCGCGGCATGTTCCCACCTAAACTGGCCCAAATTTTAATTAATATCGCCACCAGCAACATCGAAAAACCTGTAATCTACGACCCATTTTGCGGAATTGGTACCGTAGCGATAGAAGCCAGCCTCCAACAAATCCCAAGCTTTAACAGCGACATCTCCGGCCAAGCCATAATCGACACCCACACCAACATGGCATGGATCAACCAAAAATTCGCCAACAGCAGCACTAATTGGAAAGCCATCGAAGCCGACGCCACCCGCCTCGAAAACGTCGACCTACCATGGGACGAAATTACCAGCATCGTCACCGAAGGCTTTTTAGGACCAATCATCAACAAATCCAAATCAAAACATTCCCCCCACGACCACTTCCGCCAACTCGAAAAACTATACTTAGAATTTTTAGAAAGCCTCGCCACCAAAATTAAAAAGGGCACTAAAGTAGTATTCTGCCTACCTGTCCACCACACAACCGAAACAAATCTCCATTTTTGCAAAAAAATAGTTGAAAACCTCCAAAACCTTGGCTATAGTAAACTAGCCTTCTTCCCCGACACAGTTAAGGAAGTCCTAGGTCTAAAACTTACAGAGCGAGACACCATGGTCTACATCCGCTCTAACCAATACGTCGGCCGCGAAATCGTCCTGGCCCAAAAATACTAATATTCCTCGATAGCTCAGTGGTAGAGCAACCGGCTGTTAACCGGTAGGTCGTTGGTTCGAATCCAACTCGAGGAGCCATTTTAAATGGAGCCACATCTTTTGATCAAATACCCTTTCTTTAATAGGACATTTGTGTCCTTTTGCAGAAAAATGATATAGGATTAGGAAATCAAAGTCAGTTATACTAAAATTTTCATGAGTACTTTCTAGCAACAAAAAAATGACGCTTCAATTTGGCAATACTTGGTGGGGGCACAAATGGGTAGATTCAATTGCTGATTGTTCTTGTCCGGATTGGGCTCCGTATTGCAAACACATTCCGCCATTATTTATTTAATAGCAAATGAAATCGATCGAAATCCATTTTTAGTCTTTTCTTTGCACAAAATGAACATTTTTTCCGAATTGGCAGGTAGCACTCGGAAATCAAAAAATATCTGCTAAAGAATTTAAAAAATTGGTAGAGTCACAAAGCGGTATCGTAAAAATAAAAGATCAATTTGTTTATTTAAATGAACAAGAAATACAAAGAATTCTAAAGAATCTGGAAAAAGAACCTCGATTGTCCGCACAGGAAAAGCTTCAAACCGTGCTCTCTAATGAATATAAAGGAACTGGAATTACTTTAGACAATGAGCTTCCAAAACTGATTAAAACTTTCTTAAAAACGAAAAAAGTTGTGGCACCAAAAGAATTAAACGCTCATCTGCGTCCATATCAACAAAGTGGATTTGAATGGTTATACAAAAACACACAAATCGGTTTTGGAAGCTTGATTGCTGACGATATGGGACTTGGGAAAACTATTCAGGTTATCACCCCTCTTTTGCAGATGAAAAATGAAAACAAACTGAAAAAAACTCCTGCGTTAGTAATCCTTCCTACTACATTGCTTACAAACTGGAATAAAGAAATTGAAAAATTTGCACCAAATCTACGGATTCACACCTTTCATGGCGCACAAAGAAAATTGGAAATAAAAAATATTGATGTTTTGCTTACGACTTATGGACTCGTTCGCCGTGATATTGAAATATTTCAAAAAGCTTCATGGACAAGCGTTATTTTGGATGAAGCACAAAACATTAAAAACACTTTTACAGAACAAACAAAATGCATTAAAAAACTCAAATCACATACTCGCATTGCAATGACCGGAACACCTGTAGAAAATCGCTTAACAGAATATTGGAGCATTTTTGATTTTCTTAATAAAGGCTACCTTAAAGGGATCGATAATTTCAAAAAAGAATTTGCGATTCCCATTGAGCAAAATCGAGACCATAAGATTCTGGAACATTTTAAGAAAATCACTTCGCCATTCATTCTTCGCCGCTTGAAAACCGATAAATCAATCATCTCGGATTTGCCAGATAAAATCGAATCAAATCAGTATTGTGAGCTTACGAAAGAGCAAGCGGCATTATATCAAAATATTATGAATCAAACGATGAAAGCAATTGAAGAAACAGAAGAAGGCATAGCCAAAAAAGGATTAGTACTGAAACTTATCACGAGCCTCAAGCAGATCTGCAATCATCCGGCACACTTCTTAAAAAAGAAAGAGGTTTCTCCTGATTTATCTGGAAAAACCAAAATGCTTATGGAACTTTTAGAAACAATTTATGAAAACGAGAAAAAAACGAGACGAAATGGTGGATCAATTTCAAATACAGCCATACATAAAAACAATGATTCTTTCGCTAAAGGCCGGTGGAACGGGACTCAAGCTTACGGCTGCACAAAATGTGATTCATTTTGATCTCTGGTGGAATCCTGCCGTAGAGGCTCAGGCTACAGATCGAGCCTACAGAATTGGCCAACAGAAAAATGTTATGGTACATCGACTCATTACAAAATCGACATTTGAAGAGAAAATCGATCAGATGATTAAGGACAAAAAAGAATTAGCAGATTTAGCTATTTCAAAAGGAGAAAAATGGATTGGAGAATATTCAAACAAAGAATTGCGAGAGTTGTTTGCGCTAGAGCAAAAGAAATATTGAACTATTTACTAGTGTTTGCATTACAGCTTCTTCAAAAACTCAACTCGCAAAACCATCATCGAACCGTTAACTTTTCCTTCAACCTCTTCTTCGTTATCTGTTAAACGGATTTTCACCTTTGTACCACGTTTAATTGTAGGTGCCCCCTTTGGGCTTAAATCTTTAATCACACTTACAGAGTCACCATCATTTAGCTGATTACCATTACTATCTTTAACTACCAAAGCATCATTTCCCATATCCATGTTAATATAATTAAGAGTAATTACATTAATAATAAACCTATTCGACATCGCTGTCTAACTACTTTATAATCAAGCCTCAAAAATAAATATGTTGCATGAAAACAGAAATAAATTCAGAGTTTGCCGAAGCGCTAGAATTAATGGAAGACAGTGCTAAATTGCTTTTTATAACCGGACGGGCCGGCACCGGTAAATCAACTCTCCTTCAATATTTTCGTAAAAATACTAAAAAAAACATGATCGTCCTCGCCCCAACAGGCGTAGCCGCTTTAAACGTGCAAGGGCAAACCATCCATTCCTTTTTCGGCTTCCCTCCACAAATAACACTGGAACAAGCTTGCAAAGAACATCCATTTGACCAACTAAAAAGCACCATCACCAAACTCGATCTCATCATCATTGATGAAGCCTCCATGCTCCGCGCCGACTTACTAGACACAATTGACCAAACCCTAAGACAGTACGGCAACAAAGACAAACCATTTGGCGGCATTCGCATTGTCTTAATTGGTGACCTCTACCAACTACCGCCCGTGTTAACCAGCTACGAAAAAAACGAATTTCTCCAACAATATGCCAGCCCCTATTTTTTTGATGCCAAAGTTTTTCAACAGTCCGAATACGCCATCATCGAACTCGAAAAAATCTACCGCCAAAAAGACCACGACTTTATCGAACTACTTAATGCCATTCGCTGTAACCAAGTAGGGGAGCAACACATGTCCAAACTTAATCAACAACTAAAAAAACAAAAGGCCGCCCACAAAAAAGCCAACGAAATCACTCTTTGCCCAACCAACATTGCCGTCAACAACATTAACCAAACCCAACTTAATGAATTAAGCGGCGACAACATCAATTTAAACGGCAAAACCGCTGGTGACTTTCAAAGACAACTCCCCACCGACCTCAAACTGCAACTTAAAATCGGCGCCCAAATTATGCTAGTCAACAACGACGCCGCCAAACGCTGGGCCAACGGCAGCATGGGCACAATTTTAGACTATCGCTGGTGCAACAACAAAGAATGCCACATCCTCGACATTAAGCTTTCCAACGGCATAAACGTTGAAGTTCCCCCATACACATGGGAAACAAACAACTACTACTACGAACCGGAAACCGAAAGCATCGAAGCCGAATGCCTCGGCTCCTTTACCCAATACCCCGTCCGCCTAGCCTGGGCCGTCACTATCCACAAAAGCCAAGGCAAAACCTTCGACCAAATCGTCATCGACATTGGCCAAGGCGCCTTTGCTCACGGCCAAGTGTATGTTGCCCTCAGCAGATGCACCAGCCTACAAGGCCTAATCCTGCGCAAACCAATTCTCAAACACCACATTAAAAGCGACCCACGCATCCAAAGTTTCTTAAACGGCCAAGCCCTAGGCCAACCGTACAAAAGCCTCACCCTACCAGAAAAAATCGACATCATCCAAAGCAGCATCGACTCAGAAGATTTTGTCGAAATTAACTACGAAGCAGCCACCGGCAACATGATTAAACGAAAAATTCGCCCATTGTGGATAGGCGAACTAGAATACGAAGGCCGAGAGTACCTGGCTCTAGAAGTAGAACCAGGCAACCCGGGTGAACAAAGGGTTTTTAGTGTCGATCGAATCATCGATATTACAGCAATTCCTTTGCTAACATAATTAACTTAGCTACCTCCGCCCGATTAGGTACATCATTAGGACGGAATGTTTGGAATTCAGCATCACCAGTAATTAAACCTAATTTCTTAGCTAAAGCAATTGCCCCTACATGTGGATTGCCCAAATCTACATCCACAAACGGGCTTTCGGTTACTGCTGTGTCATCTAAGTTTAAAACATCAACAATCAACTGAATTAACTCCGCTCTTGTAAATGCTTTACCAAATTCAGCATCATCATTGAGCGCTAAATCTACTTCAGCTAAAATGTCATTATCCAAAAGATCCGCGAATTGTTCCTTTAATACTAACGCATGCCGCTTAGCCCAATGCTCACTAACTGTCTTAGCTTCCGGTTTTTCCTTTAACAAACACTCTACCACAAATTTAACACTTTCCCCAAATCGAACCTCATTACCCGGTCTAAATTCACCAAGAGCATTACCATCGGCATCTTGATAACCCGTAACACAACTTTCCGAATTCATTTGATCCACAAAACTAAAATACCAATCTTCATCATCAGTATCTTTAAATGGAATCACACCGGCTTTAAACTTACTTAAGCGCGCTTTGTGTTTAATCTTTTCCATCCTTTCCAATAACTTTTCAGCTTTATCATCATCTTCAACGTCTAATACTGATTCAACATCATCAATAACTTCAGACTCATCTAAGCCACTAAAGTTATAACCTGCAAAATCATCAAGCAAAGCACTAACTTCGATGCCGGCCTTATCTGCCAACTTTTGTAAACGCAGCTTAATTTTAACATTACGATCTTTATCATCATTTGAAAGACGATCTTCAACATGCTGTTCAACCTTTGCCTTTAACTCAGTAAAACAATCATCAAACTGATCATGCTCCGATTCAGATACACATTTTCCAAACTCACGACCAAACTTAGCTTGATCACTATCAGAACGAATATCTTTACCCTTAGCATAACCCAAAGCATGTCTTGCCTGTTCTAGCAAATGCTTAGCCAATCGTGAATCACCGGCCAACAATGCCGCATCAGCATCATCCATCAATTTTTGCGCTTCTTCTAAACGCACTAACGCTAAGGAAACATCTTTGCCTTCCGCTTGCTTAGCTTCAATAACTAATTTTGCCTTTTCCATCAATAATTTAACATTACCAACTCTGGACTCCGAGTCCACTTCTGACTCCGAGTCCACTTCTGACTCCGAGTCCACTTCCGACTCCGAGTCCACTTCTGACTCATTATCCTCACCATCATCGAATGTTACAAATGATGCACTGGATCCACTAACTGAAATAACTGAAAATGTTGTTAAAACAACAAGAGCCAAAACCGCAAACGAAACTTTTCGAGTTTCAAACATAAGAAAAAAATAAATAGTAATCAAAAAATTATAACACATTTGCGCACTTTACGCAACCGGCTACAGTTCAAAGGCTTTTAAAATTCAACAATCAATAGTAAAATACAAATATATCAAAATAAATTAATAAAAATGAAAAAACAACTGCCATACCTATTTGGTTTAATTGGCCTAGTTTGCCTCGGTCTAACCTTCTTTTTTGCATACACACAATATCAATTCACACATAGTGCCATCCTTACCAATGCCGTATATACGCATATAGATAAAATTCAATCCAACCAAAATACAAAAAATCCTGCATACCAACCAGTTGCCACATACAAAGATCAAGAGGGAAACGAACACACAATTAACTCCCTGGTTACCAGTTACAACCCCCAAGACGACCTCATTGGCAAAGAAGTAAAAATCTATTTTGAAGCGGCAAACCCAAGTAAAGCCGTAATTGCCGGCATATGGAATTTATGGGGCGCTTCCATCACATTTTTAATCATCAGTATTATTTTCCTTATTGCCGGTTATTACACAAGCAAACAAACGGTTTGACAAAACTGCTAATAAAAAGGCCCTTAGCCAATCAAAAATAAATATATTTAATTTTTTTCGTTATGATGCAATTTAATACTACGGGTTTAGGCTCGCTCAATTCTTATGACATGGTGGCTTTACATCTCCATATGATATTTGTAGGAATCGCATTTTTTGGCTTAATTACAGCTCTTATTTGGCTATTTAAACACGCCAATAAAAACCAAATTAAGCAAGTGTGCATTTGGTCATTAGTTATCGGGATTTTAGGTGTGTTAATTACAGCACCATTTGCCTTTAGCGGGTGGCAAGCACATCGCCAAATTGGCACAAACAAAATTGACCAAAAAGAATTCCTTCTCCAAATGCAAGATATGCTGGACGATGAACTATCCACAGATGAAATAACTCAATAATTTTATGAACAATTCTCAAACTACCCAGCTCAATATTACCGATATGGACTGTGCCGCATGTGTTATGCACATTGAGAAGGCCCTTACAAAACAAAAGGGAATCACCAACGTTAGCGTCAGTTTTGCCACCAATAGCGCCACAATCACCCATAACGGCGAGCAGATTAGTCCCGAAGCAATCGTTCAAACAATTAAGAAGGCCGGCTACACCGCAACGCCCATGGTAGCCGAACACCACAACCATGAACATCATGACCATAGTGCTGCCGAAGGTAGCACTATGCTTCAACAAAGATTATACAAACTAATAACCGCCATTTTTCTTTCGGCAATTATTTTTGCATTAATGTTTTTTATTGATGTACCGGAAGAACAAACATTAATACTCATTACCGCCCTGTTAATCCTAATTTACCCAGGTAATGAATTTTTTAAACGCGGCATCCCCGGACTTCTCAAAGGCTCACCGGGTATGGACACCCTAGTTGCTCTCGGCACCGGCACCGCCTTTATCTATTCAACCTACAATATTCTCTTTACCACATCCAAAACCGAATACTTTATGGATGTTGCCATTATCACCACATTTATTTTACTCGGTCGTTATCTCGAAAATCGCGCTAAAAACCAAGCAAGCGCCGCCATAAAAAAACTACTCGAACTATCGGCAAAAGTTGCTCACAAAATTATTGGTAAAAATCAAACCAAAAACATTGCCGCCGACACCGTCGTTATTAACGATAAACTACTTGTTAAACCGGGCGAAAAAATTCCTGTCGATGGTCTGATTTTTGAAGGTACAGCCACAGTCAACGAATCCATGGTTACCGGCGAAAGTATTCCTTCTGACAAACAAACCGGCGACAAAGTCATTGGCGCCACCATTAACGGGAACACCAGCTTTAAAATGCGCGCCGAAAAAGTAGGCAAAGACACCCTCCTTGCCCATATTATCGAACTCGTCAAAGTTGCCCAATCCACCAAAGCACCAATCCAAAAATTAGTCGACTCAATTGCCGGCTATTTTGTTTGGGGTGTGATTGCAATCGCTCTTATTACCTACACAGCCTGGCGTTTTTACAGCGGCGAACCCGATTCCGCCCTAATTGCAACCGTAGCCGTACTTATCATTGCTTGCCCATGCGCCCTTGGCTTAGCCACACCAATCTCGATTGTTGTTGGATCCGGCAAAGGTGCCTCACTAGGCATCCTTCTCAAAAACCCGGAAAGTCTCGAAATCATGCACAAAGTCACCGCTATCTGTTTCGATAAAACCGGTACAATTACCCAAGGCAAACCCGCGGTCGAACAATTCGCTTCACTAGCAGGGGATAAAGCCGAGAATCTCAGCATCGCCTTAACACTAGAAGAACATTCCGAGCACCCAATTGCCAAAAGCATTATCAATTTTGCCAAAGACCAAAAGATTAAAAACCAAGACCTATCGGATTTTAAAGCGATTACTGGTTTAGGCGTTACCGGCATCATTGCCAAAACGACTTACCACTTAGGTAGTATAAAATACCTAGAAAATCTAAAAATCGATCTCACTGCTCATCAAGCCAAACTCGATAAACTTCAACAAGACGGCTACACTCTAATTATACTAGCAAACGACAAAACCCCTTTAGCTTACTTTGGCATCCGTGATCAAATTAAAGACACTTCCACAGCTGCCATTCAAACGCTTAAAAAAATGAAAATTAAGCCCATTATGCTAACAGGCGACAACCAAACAGTTGCCAATGCCATTGCCAAAGAAGTAGGCATAGATGAAGTTCACGCCGGCATTTCGCCAACCCAAAAAGTCGCCCTAATTAAAGACCTGCAAAAACAAGGACATATTGTTGCCATGGTTGGTGACGGTATTAACGACAGCCCCGCCCTAGCCACCGCCAACGTTGGTATTGCCATGGGAACCGGCACCGATATTGCCATCGAAAGCGGCGACCTCATCCTCGTTAAAGGCGACCTAGCCAAAGCCATCGAAGCGATTCAACTGTCCGAAGCAACCCTCAAAAACATTAAACAAAACCTTTTCTGGGCCTTTATTTACAATACAATTGGCATTCCTATTGCCGCACTCGGGTTATTAAATCCGGCCATTTCAGCACTTGCTATGGCATTTTCATCCGTCTCTGTTGTCGTAAATGCACTGCGTCTCAAAAGATTTAAGCCAAAATCATCATGAAATCAATCAACGTAACTCAACTATTTGCATCGATGTTCGCTCGACCAACGAGTACAACACTGTTCGTATCAACAACACAAAAAACATTCCCATAGACCAAATAATCGCCCACAGGGACGAACTAAGTAAATACGATACAGTCTACATAAATTGTGCCAGTGGCATGCGCAGCTCTAGCGCCTGCCTAGCTCTTACACAAATGGGTCTAACAAACGTCGTAAATGTAGAAGGGGGAATAGGCGCTTGTTTAAACGCCCAACTCCCCCTAACTTAAACGCTTAATTTAACACTTCGTACTCTAAAGTAATTTGCACATTTACTTCTTGGCTGCCCGGTTCCAGCATGGCTTTTTCCACTGCGCCGCCACGAGAATCCATTGCAAATGATTCCATCATTGGTGCGGCATAAGGCAACCTACTTCCACCTTCTTCAATACCAACAACACGACCCAATTTAAAGCCAACCTCTTTTGCTAAATCTTGTGCTTTACCTTTTGCTCGATTAATTGCTTTTGCTTTTGCTTCTACTTCTAAACTAAATGGATCATCAATTGTAAATTGCAAACTACTAATATCGTTTACCCCCTTAGTGACTATCCCTTCTAATAAGCCTCCCAAAATTTCAAAATCCTCAACCTTTACATCTACACGTTGAGAGACTGTATAACCAACAATTGTTGGCGGTGGACATTCGGAATCTAAACGACAATTTTGATTCTCATACCGAGGTGAAACATTATAACTGGATGTTTTAACATTTTCGTCCTTAACACTTTCAGCCTTTAAATAAGAAATAGCATCATTCATTTTTTTAGTATTTTCTACCTGCAAAGCTTTAACATCTGTACCACCTTCGGTAATCACACTAAAATTAAATGTTGCAATGTCCGGCACAGCCGTAACGGTTGCGTCTGCCGAAATCCGAATTGTACCTGCATTAGAAGAACTATAAGTACTAGAAACGCGATAAGCCGCCGTGCTTAAAACAACTAAAAAAACAATACCGGCGATTACTAACAAATTACGCAACAAACCGTTAGATTCTTGGGCCATATGAATTTATTAAAAATAAGAACAACAATAATTACACATCTTGGATGTCTTCTCTAACCTCAATTAAATCAGCTTCTAAAGCTTCAACTTCTTGCTCAATTAGTTCAGACTCAGTCTCAAACTCTTCTTCCGACATTTGATCCATTTCTTCTAAACGAGATTCAATTTCTTCAAAAGATCTAAACAAAGAATGCACTCTTTCCAAATTGTCTTCTTTAACTTCCTCATCACCACGTTCTGCATCATCCAACAATATAGACAACTCATCCTGCCACACTGCAACCTTATCCTTTAACGCTTCAATAAAAGATTCACGATCCATAATAATTAGATTAGAACTATATAACGTAAGTATACATACAAATTAAATTAAATAAAACAAACATTGTTCTTAATTTACCAAAACGTTACAATAAACCTATAAAATTTTAAAAAACTAAAATGCAAACATCAGAAAAAACGCAACCTTTCACAGCTAAAACCATGCTTCTTGTAATGGATGGCATGCACGCACGCTTTTTTATGGCAATGGGCCACAACGTTCAACAAGTTGCCGAAATGAAAGCCGACGGCTACCCACTAAACGACATGGAAAAAGGCGTTTCCGTTAACGCCGGCACCCACACCGTTGCCACAATCGAAGATGAACAACTTAAAAACCGTGTTCGCAAAGTTTTTTTTAAAGACGTTGCCAAACACTTACTACAAGAACATCAACACGACACTTACGACCACCTTATCATCGCTTTACCAAAACAATATACCAACGAATTTCCAGACGAACTCCACAACTACGTTAAAGAAAAACTACAAATTGTCATTCCAAAGATTTTAATTCACCACGAAACAAACGACATCATCAAGCACATCCAAGACTCTTTATGAACAAATACCAAAACTTAAGTGAGCCTCAAGCCGAACTCGATTTTCATCAATTTGAGATTCTCACAAAGGACGAAATTACTGAAATTGCTGACCAATTTATTAATAAAAGTCACAAACAAAAAATTAATAAAATTCTCATAATTACCGGCAAAGGACTCCATTCTCGTAATGGTACCGCCGTCATCAAACCTATCATAAATGACTATTTAAACAGCCACCCTCTCGTAAAAAGATTTGCCACCGCCCGTATAGACCGCGGCGCCGAAGGCGCCTTCGAAATAACCCTAATCTCCTAAACTATGTACTCAATTGTTGCCTCAGTTACCGATACTCTTGCCATTTTTACCGTCTTCGGAAATGTACTAGCAATCGCCCTAATCGCTCTTTATCTATTTACCAAATTTAAGAAAAAAGAAATTAAACTCAGTCAACTATTAAGCAAACATGGTGTTTTATTTGCCTGGCTTGTTAGTTTTAGTGCTATGGCTGCAAGCCTGTTTTATTCCGAATATGCCAAGTACCCACCTTGCGAACTTTGCTGGATTCAACGTATTTTCTTTTACCCTCAAGTCCTTATTTTAGGAATTGCCATGTACAAAAAAGACAAAAACGTTACTCGCTATGCACTACCTATGGCCATTATTGGGTTATTAGTTGCCATTTACCAATATATTGCCCAAATGTTGACCGCCGCCGGCAATACCATTATCGACAGTTTTGTACCATGTGGTGCCTCAGGAGCTCCATCCTGTACCGAATTTTACTTTCTAAAATTTGGTTACATTACAATACCGTTAATGTCCTTAACAGGCTTTGTACTTATAACCATGTTGCTTTTGTTTGCACACAAAAACGCCACTAAGAAGTAACTACATTGGTTGGTAATTTTTGATCAAAATTCAAAATATTACTAATTGTAGTCTCTAAAATCCTTTGTAAAGCTTCTTCGCTATAAAAGCCAATATGTGGTGTAAAAACAACATTATCCTTACCTAAAAGGATATGATCTTGAACCAACTGTTTTAACGCTTCCACATTATTTTCATTATACAAAAGCTGTTTTTCTTCACGGATCAACTCTTCACCTTCCAAAACATCCAAACCAGCACCGGCAATAATACCCTCATCTAACGCCTTAATTAGAGCCCCGATTTCCACAACTCCGCCCCTAGAAGTATTAATTAATATTGCTCCTTTCTTAATCAATTTAATATTTTCGCGGTTAATTAAATGATGTGTGTGCTTATTGTATGGAACATGCAACGAAATAATATCCGCCGTTTTCAACAATTCCCCAAAACTCACATACTCAAAATCCAAAACCTCCGCCAAAAAACTATCCTGATTTGTATCAAAAGCCTTAACCTCCATCCCAAACCCCTTCGCAATGCGAATGACATGCAACCCAATATGACCGGCACCAACAACTCCCATAACTTTCCCCTTTAAATCAAACCCAATCAGGCCATCAATCGAAAAATCATTTTGCAAAGTGCGCACATAAGATTTATGCACATTACGCGACAACGATAAAATCAATGCAAATGTATGCTCAGCAACTGTATTCTCGCCATAATAGGGGACATTACAGACTGTAATTTTCTGTTTATTACAATAGCCCACATCAACATGGTCAAACCCTGTAGAGCGCGTTGCGATAAGTTTTAACTTTGGCATTTTCACCAAGACCGCTTTCTCCAATTCCGAATAAATAAACATCGACACGGCATTAACATCTTTTACCTTACTCACATTATCAATCGTTAAGGCTTCTTCAAAAAAAAGTAATTCATGCTGCTTTAGCTGTTTTATTAACAATTTCTTTTCTTTAGCGGTAATCTCAAAAAAGGCAATTTTCATAATTTAAGCATTAAGATTTAATATATCTTCATATTTAAGTTCAAAATGCATAGGATTTTGACTCACTTTAAAGCGCCCACCCCACGAAATACCGGCATTTTCAAAAATTCTAACAATACTTTTATACCTACCAATATCTCCTTTAGGCTCATCGTCACCATAACTTCTATAAGGATTTTGTTCAGGATCAATATCAATTGCCAAACCTAAGCCATGATATGACAATTTTTTTGGACCTTCTTGATCCTTAGCCGAAGTAACACAGCGCCAATCATAACCACCAATTGTCTCTACTTTATATCCATATTTTTTCATTGCTATCTTTACACGACCTTCTAGCAATTTTAATTTCTTCGCAAAAATAATATGAACATGCACAGTATGACCTAAAAATTGAATCTTCTTAATTTGCTTTTCAAGTAAGCTCTTTACTTGTTGTGGTTTAACATCCGCACCAATTCCCAGATAATTCAAAAGCTGAGCACTCGTATAAAAATCATTACCAACATCTCGCTTTTCAGACCTAGCTGCCACAATAAAATCTTTTACCTTCTCCATGCCAAAAAAGTCCTCTAAATATAGTTCAACTCTTTCTACAAAATCACCAAATTGCTCCGGCAAGTAACCCGCAATTTTTTTCTTCCAATATATATATATTTTCCTCAGAAAACCAGATTCACCTAAAACCATGTATTTATGCTAAGATATCTCAATATTATACCTTATCTTAACAAAAAATACTAATCTAACTTCTTACTCTCTAATACAAGATAACCATATAACTCATCTAAGTAGTCTTTTGGTATTACTTTAATTATGGCCTTCCACTGTTCAACAGAATAAGGAGAATCAGCAATTAGCTTAGAATTAACCAATAAGACCTTAATTTGATCTCGCTTGCTATCCATATTATTAGCATCTGTCATTTTTTACAGTTAATTCTAGAAATTATAACATAATTACTTCCAAACAACAACTGGCCCATCGGTAGTTGTAAATTGATTGTCCGCCAGTTCATCACCCAAATAGTTTACACCAACATAACCCGTAGGAAATCCAGCTGGCATTGTCGCACCCCACAAAACACTCATTGTACGACCACCAACATTAAATTCATACATATCTGTACCTTTTACAACAACACTGTTAAATAAATCGATATAATTAATTAACGCTTCATAAACAAAAAATGCACTTTTACGATCACCAACAATTGATAAAGATGCATCTAAAGACTCATAAATAACCTTATCAGCACCGTCACCAAACGCCTTAACTACCCGTTTAAATAAATCTTGAGCTTGCTCATTTTCACCAACGCCAGATTTAACACTGACATCAAATAACCACACCGGTTTATTAATGTTACTACCTGTCAAAAAAGTACGATAGTCGCCTATACCCAAGTCATCACTACCTGTAGCTTTTGCCATTACTATATCAAAATAATCGACACCAAATTGTGCATAAACAGAGTGCCAAAACTCTTTACCAGCAGTACTCAAACTCAATATTTCACCCTGAACAACTTTTGCGGCACTATCCATATTTTTCACGCCTTCGTAAGTTAATTTCATAAATTCTGCATATTCGGCCGCATCCATATTGTTATCATCAAATTGCCAATATTTTATCGGCAATGTTAAATTGGCCATATCCGACACCCCATCACCATCATATCGCTCAACTATTGCCTTAACAAAAGCTAAATAATCAGCTTGGTTTGCATCAGAAACACTACCAGAAAAACCAAAACGTCCGACCACCGCCTTACCTAAATCTTGTGTATCACCAACTAACTGATCACCTTTGCTATACAAAGCACTAGCATCACCACCCGACCATACAAAAGTCATATTCTTTGGATAGTTCCAACCAAAATTTAAATCATAGCTGGCCTCTTTGGTTACATGTGCATCTGCCGTACCAAAACGAGACAAGTAAACAGCGTCCTTATCGTTAACAGTTACTGCTTGTGCTGTAAAATCAACAGACTTACCATCGGCTCGGTAAATTAAATCAGCAACCAATTTCCGCTTTTGCCCTGCACTTGGACCAAAACCTCCTGCATTCAAGTCTAACAAATTATTTTCTAGCGCATCATTTACATATTTACGATACCAATCTGTATCTACATTAATGGCAACATCTGCCACATGTTTTTCGACATTACTTCCGCTGCGCGCTTGTGTTACATAAAACAATTTAAGCCATTCCGCCTTGTTTAAGGTATTGCCCGGCCTTAAAGTTTTGTCTGGATAACCTTCAAAAATTTGTTTTTTAATTAAAGCATCAAAATAGCCACTATACCAAGTATTCGTATCTGCATCAGCAAATTTACTAATATAATCACGAGTTGTTGGCACATCTAAATTTAAGTACCTAACCAAAACGGCAGCCGCTTCGGCTCTAGACAAAGTTGCCTCCGGCATAAAACGCCCATCACCCTGGCCTTCCATAATTTTTAATGACTGCACATACTCAATTGCCGGACAATAAGGATCATCTTGACTAACATCCGGATAATTACCGCAACCAGTCACACTACCACTAGCCATCATGCCCATTAAAATAATAGCAAAACATGTAATTATAACGGGAATTAGCTTTTTCATAACCAAGATTTAAGAGATAAATAGATTATAACTTGTCTGTTTCCGTAAGACAAATGCCCATTCTTTTACAAGCGGAAGCATATTTTTCAATATTAACGTTGGACACATCGTTTTCCAACTCAAAATTTTCATGTGCTACTCTAATAACCGACATTGCTTGCTCGGGAGTTTCCACAACAACCATCGGATAAAGATCTTCTTTATTAATAAATCCGTCTATTAATAAACTACTTTTTACCCACAACAACAAATCTTCCCACATTTTACCAAATAAAATCACCGGCATTTTCGCAATATGATTAACCTGCATTAACTGCCAAGTATAAAAAAGCTCTAAACAAGTCCCAATACCACCGGGCGCCACTACAATTACATTGGACAACAACATAAATTGATCTAAACGAGTAGAAAAAGACTTATGCGTCTCCACCAAATCCAAATATTTATTTGGCTCTTGCTCAAAAGGTAATTCAATATTTAAACCAATAGTATGCACATCTTTACCTTGGGTAGCACCAGCATTATGCCCCTGACTCGCAGCTCGCATAACACCTGGGCCACCGCCATTAACCAAATCAAAGCCATCATCGGCAATCATTCTCGCCAAATCAAAAACATTTTTGTAAATAAAACTATCCGGACGCACACGTGCAGATCCAAAAATAGCTACTTTAAAAGCAGGGCTTTTTAACTCCTCTAACATAGTCAAACCTTGATCTGTTTCGGGTACGCCGATAATAATTTCTTGCTGTCTTTTAGGTATTGATTGTTCCATTTATTTTAAATTAATTAAGTGCTAGATTCAAATTAACATATAATTTAGATACAATGAAACTTTTTGTCGACACAGCCAATTTAGCTGATATTAAACGGCTAGCCAGCTACGGTATATTAGACGGCGTCACCACAAACCCCACATTAATTGCCAAAGAAAGTGTTAGTTTAGAAACAAGAATTAAAGAAATTTGCGAAGTAGTAAGCGGCCCCGTTAGCTCCGAAGTAGTAACACTCGACCCTAAAGAAATGATTGCACAAGGCAAAATTTATGCCGGTTGGGCTCCTAACGTTTACGTAAAACTCCCAATGACCCCTGCCGGTTTAATAGCTTTACAAGAACTAAATAAAGAGGGGATCAAAACCAACGTCACCCTCGTTTTTACTGCAAACCAAGCCCTCCTAGCCGCCAAAGCCGGTGCCACCCTCATGAGCCCCTTTATTGGTAGACTAGATGATCGCGGCCAAGAAGGCATGGCCTTAATTGAAGAAATTGTCGATATTTATGACAACTACGACTACGAAACCCAAGTACTTGTTGCCAGCATTCGCAGCCCACGCCATGTTGTTAACGCCGCCCTCCTTGGCGCCGACATTGCCACTATTCCCGCCGACATTTTCGACAAAATGTTTGAACACCCGCTAACAACCAGCGGCCAAGAACAATTTTTAGCCGACTGGGAAAAAGTTAAAAACAAACAATAATGACCAACTTTGTACAAGTAAAAGTCACCGACGGCAAACTGCTCCAACTGGAAAAAATCGATGCCAACAAATTCAAAATTACCGGTGATTTTTTTTGTCACCCACCCGAAGCCATCGATCAACTAGAACATATTTTAGCCGAACCACTAAACCAAACTGAAAAAGCCGAAAAACTCGACGCCATTTTCAAAAACCCCGAAACCGACATCATCGGCTTTGCCGCAAGCGACCTTCTCTCCCTTTACAATCAACTTATTTAATATGCTTTGGCGCCTCATCCCTTTAGAAATACACAACGCCGCCACTAACATGGCGTTAGACGAAGCTTGCCTCGAAGAAATTCATGCCGGCAATAGCA
>Ga0100381_1000430_pt1 | contig 43121 bp, 36 predicted proteins | sample CryGeymeta201505_FD_80416 | JGI IMG/M metagenome (GOLD analysis project Ga0100381, IMG submission 80416) | Groundwater microbial communities from Crystal Geyser aquifers in Utah, USA - Crystal Geyser metaG 2015-05 | ecosystem: Environmental > Aquatic > Deep subsurface > Groundwater | place: USA...
TCATCAGTTTGTGTGCAGTAGTAACTTCGGGGCCCATTAATTGCAGGTGCCCTAGGATTTTTCGTTCAATCACATTTCCATAATGTACTACAAACTTTAGGGTTAAATTTGGTGTATGGGTGCAAGAACCACAATCACAAATCCGATCTCTTTCATATAATTTTATATGTTGATGAAATGCTATAAACATCTTTTCACATTGCATATAAATATCTTTAATAGAAGGTTTTTCTCCAACTCGATAAAAAAATACAGCATCACCTTCAATTTCGGCAACTTTTAATCCTAAGGAGTTATTGTTGATAATAATTTCCAATAGTTCAGCCACAATGTGTGTTCCGTGTATAATTTCGGTATCATTTACAAAACGAGTAAACCCACTAATATCAGGAATAAACAGTAAGGTTTTTTTTAAAATATCGTCCGTTTGCAAAATAGGTTCATTTAGAATAACAATATTACTAATTTTATCATTATTTTTTTTAGTGTTTCTATAAGATTCTTTCAAAAATAAACGGTTATTTAGTGTATTAATAAAAAGAGATATGATGAATTATTTTGATAGAGAATTAAGTTGGTTATCATTTAACTATAGAGTGCTTCAGGAGGCTATTAACCCCAAAGTTCCGTTGATAGAGCGATTACGTTTTTTGGCAATATATTCTTCTAATTTGGATGAATTTTATAGGGTTCGGGTAGCTTCCTATAAACATATTTTAAAATTACAAGAATTAGAAGGAATTACTAAAGATGAAAAAATTAAAAAATTATTAAAAAAGATATACAAAACAGTTAAAAAGCAACAAATAGAATTTGGTCAAATTTATAATAAAGAACTTATTCCACTATTGCAAAAGGAACACATTTATATTATTAATGATGAGGACATAGAGGAATTGCAATACAATTATTTAAAGCTTTATTTTAGAAAAAATATAAAACCACACATTCAATTAATAACCTTAGATGCTATTCATCCCACTTTTTTGCAAGATAAAGGACTTTATCTTACGGTAAGTAATCTTGAAGAAAGTAATGTTATTTATCTATTAAATATTCCTACAGACAAAACAGAGCGATTTATTAAACTTCCATCCACAGCCAATAATGAAATTATTATTCTACTTTCCGATGTAATTCGGATTTTTATAAAAGAAATTATACCTGAATTAAAACATCCCCAATGTTACTCTATTAAACTAAGTAGGGATGCTGAATTATATTTAGAAGAAGAAATTGCAGAAACAGTAGAAGGGAAAATTTTAAACAGCTTACATAAAAGAATAATAGGTGATCCAACTCGTTTTTTATATGATGAAACCATTCCAAAAGTGGTGTTAAAAATGGTGCGAAGAAAATTAAGAATTAGAAAAGATGAGTTAGTACCAGGTGGTCGTCATCATAATTTTAATGATTTCTTTAAACTACCTATTGTGGGTAATCCAAGTTTATTTTACATGGATTTACCTACCTTAAAGCACCATGAATTAGAAAAATATACCTCTGTTTATGATGTCTTAAATGAAAAAGATTTTGTGTTGCATTTCCCATATCAAAGTTATGAATATGTGTTAAAATTTATCGAACAAGCATCAGTTAACCCCAACCTATTAGAAATTAACATTACCTTATATCGTGTTGCTAAAGAATCGAGAATTTGCAAAGCATTGATAGTTGCTGCCAAAAATGGTAAAAAGGTAACTGTTTTTAGCGAATTGAAAGCTCGATTTGACGAAGAGCTTAACATGAAATGGGCAAAAAGAATGAAAGAAGCTGGAGTTTCCGTTATTTATAGCTTTGAAGCATTAAAAGTACATTCTAAAATATGTTTGGTAAAGCTTGAAGAAGGCAACAAAATAATCAAATATGCTTATTTCGGAACGGGTAATTTTAATGAAGATACTGCTAAAATCTATTGCGACCATGCTTTGTTGACCTCAAACCTTAATTTGACAAAAGAATTGGATAAAGTTTTTTCATTTTTAAAAGGAGAAGTAAAAAAACCAACTTTTAAGCATTTGTTGGTTGCCCCTTTTAACATGAGACAAAAATTTAAGCAACTCATTGAAAATGAAATACAAAACGCCAAAAAAGGATTAAAAGCTAAGGTAACCATTAAAATGAACAGCCTGGAAGATAAAGATATGATTAATAAACTCTATGAAGCTAGTAATGCTGGAGTTAAGATAACTATTATTGTTAGAGGGATTTGCTGTTTGGTGCCAGGTGTTGAAGGTATGAGTAAGAACATTAAAGTAATTAGTATTATTGATCGCTATTTAGAACACGGAAGGGTGTATCTTTTTCATAACAACGGAAATGAAAAACTTTTTTTAGCTTCGGCAGATTGGATGAAAAGAAATTTGAGCCATAGGGTAGAGGTAGGGTTTCCTATTGATAATCAAAAACTAAAAGCAGAGGTAAAAAAATTAATTTATCTTCAGCTCAAAGATAATGTGAAAGCACGAGTATTAAACAAAACACAAAGCAATCCCTACAAAAAATCTTCTTCAATCATTGAAGTTAGAGCTCAATATGATTTTTATAATTACTTACAAAATAAATAAATTATGGAACAAAAACATCCTTTACCCCCTTTTACAGTAGAAACTGCCAAACAAAAAATTCAACTGGCAGAGGATGCATGGAACAGTAAAAACCCAGAAAAAGTGAGTTTAGCCTATACCTCTGACAGTGAATGGCGAAACAGAAATGAGTTTATTAATGGAAGAACCGAAATTATTGCTTTTCTCAAAAGAAAATGGGCAAAAGAACACGAATACAAACTAAAAAAAGAATATTGGGCACATACTGAAAATAGAATTGCTGTCCGATTTGAATATGAATTTCGAGATGAAAAAGGACAATGGTGGCGAGCTTATGGTAACGAAAATTGGGAATTTGATGAAAATGGACTGATGAAAAAAAGATTCGCAAGTATTAACGATTTAGCCATTCAGGAAATCGAAAGAAAACTTTAAATTTTAAAAATTATTCCTAAACTACCGTAATAAAAATGTCGTCCTCGAGAAGTTTCTGCGGTAATTAAATGATGCCTAAAAAAGACCGTAAATTTTTTTCTTGAATAATTTAAAGCTGCCGAAACATCCACATTTACTCGGTGTAATCCATCAGTATTCATGTTTGTATTTTCGCCAAACATCCTGCCTTGTATGGTCGCTTTGTAGCCCCAAGTTACTAAATGAGCTCCAAATTCTAAAAAATATTCGCTTTGGGGAGGAGTGTCCTCATGGGTTAAGTTAGTATGATAAAAAACAGTATTGTCAATAGTATTAAATTTACCCAGCCTGCCCATTAAACCTTGTTTGAAAAAAGTAGCTTGTGTGCCTAAACTTGCACTTGATTGTGAATGAATATCAAAATGACTCCACTTGATGATAGCAAAATTGACCCCAAACTCCAAATTTAGAGCTACTTCATTTTGTATTTGATTATCCCAATTCTCAAGTTTTGGATTATTAATTAACACATGAAAATTATCTTGCAATTTTTCGGCTCCAGATGCAGGACCTAAAACGCCTAAAGTTGTTTTTACATACCAAATTGATTGACTACTTGCTGCAGTAATGGTGTTTTCTGCAAAAAGCCAACCCGCATAAGGTCGATCAAATGCTACAAAAACACCGTTTTCTTGTTTGTCTCTTGTTTGGTCAGAGGTGTATCCTTCAATGCCTGCGTGCCAATTTACAATTACTTTTTTCAAATTGTTTTTATGCTTCGCTGTAAATAAATATAATTTAGACTCCTCACGTATTATTTTTCTATAATCCAAATGCACTCCAAAAGAATAATACCTATCCGCTACTTTTCTTTTAAAAGTCAAAATATCATTGTCGTTTTGTAGTTGAAATTCCTCGTTGTAATCTTTTTTTTGGGCAAAAGAAGGGTTGACCAACGCCAAAAATAATAGTACTAATATTTTTAATAATTTATTCAAAATCAAATTTTTGTAATATGAATCCAATTCATATCTGCTTGTTTTTTTAACGCTTTAGTATCTCCGTTTTGCCAATTTTCTTTCCCTTTTTGTCGGTGAAAGAAATACAATTTCCCTTCTCTAATTTCAAAAACTTCGGGGTTGGGACTAACTTTTTTACCCAAAGTTGCCATTGCATAAGAACAATGACCTCCATATTGCGGAATATATTTTTCTGGCCCTTGCTCAAAAGTTTTAAGGTTTTCCAAACTAACAAAAGCATACAGCTGATTTTGATATTTCAATGTAAATTTATTTTTATCTCCTTCCATTATCTGATTGTTGAAATAGGACACTAAATCATACCCGTTTAACACATAATCTTTTTTGATATAATTGTGGGAATTTTGTGTTTTTGCCACTAAACAAATAAGTAATAAAATTAATGTTATTTTAGTTTTCATTTGTATTTTTTATTATTCGTTCTTTTTTATTGTTAATTAATGTACTCATGAGCTCGCTTCGCTCGGTTGTTTTTTATATGTCATCCCGATACTCGGGATAAAATATTCATTGTTGTTGGTAAGCATTTTTGCTCATGGCTAATTTCATGTTGTAACAATTATAATTTCCAATTAAAGGTTAGTCCTGTAGCATTTCCATATTGAAATGGCGAAACCGAAAGTTTTGAATCTTTGTCTTTCTTTTTGTGTAATTGTGGCACTAACCATCCTACTGAAGCACCAACAGCATATCCAACTATAACATCGGTTGGAAAATGTTTCCCTGCATCTACTCTAAGGTAAGCCATTGTAGCTGGAATAGTAAAAGCAAATGCCCATATACCTATTTCTACTCCTTTTTTCATGTTGGGATGATAATCATGAATAACTTTTGCCATAAACACAGAAAAAGCAGCAGTTTGAGCGGTATGTCCCGAGAAAAAAGACAATCGAGCATTAGGAGCCGTTTTGGCATCCAAAGAAAATTCATCGCTATAAACAAAAGGTCTGGTTCGGTTAAAGATAAATTTAGAATTCATGGTTAGCCCTCCTGTAATAGTAAAAACTTCAAGAGCCATTAGTCCAAGCGGAGCAAAATCTTTACCAGTATGATGGTTAGTAAAAAAGAATAGTGGCAATGCCATTCCCGAATAAAGCAATACATCACTTAATTCTTTAGACTCTTCATTATCAGTATATATGGCAACTCTATCAAAACGATTTATTTTTTCTGGGTCAAGTTGATTTATTTCTTCTACAGTAAAAGGTTCTTTCTCATTGGTGCTCCGTAAAATTAATCCAGTTGACAACAATCCTATACCTGTTGCCAAATAGGGCAATTCTTTCTTAAAAGATATGTTGTAAGGAGAATCATTAATATGTTTTCCATCCTTACAATAATTACAATCTTTATCAATAGAAATGGGGTGTTCATTATTCTGAGATTGTGCGTAAGATAAAAAAATTCCAGAAAAAGTAAATAATATTAAAAGTGATATTTTTCTCATATTTTTTTATTAAAAAAGGAAATTCATTTTTAAAATAAATAAATTTTCTTCAGATGAAACAGCATAAGAAGCATTGATAACTAACATATCAAACGGACTTAGCCAAACCCCTCCGCCAACGCTATTATGCCATTTTGTTGAAGAATCATTGCTTGTCCACACTCTTCCTAAATCAAAAAATCCTAAAACGCCTAACTGACCAGGGAATAAATAGGTTTTAAAATTGGTAAGTTTAATACGTAAATCTTGGTTAAAAGTTAAACTACTTCTTCCTGAAAATCGGTCTCTTCTAAAACCTCTTAAATCGCCATTTCGATGATTTCTATTTTGAGCCCCAATTGTTGCTGCTTGAAAAAACTCAAACTTATCAATTAAATGAACGCCTTTTACGTTAGAAGCAAATACAACATTTTTTCCAAAGGGTAAATACATCACAAATTGTGATTCTAACCTTCCAAAATTCATATTGGTATGTTCAGCTTCTACTTCCCAACTACCTCCTATATTAAAATTTATTCCTCGTGTAGGTATCACTTTATTATCGGTATTATTGAAAGAATATTGTATTCCTATTCCTATATAGTTTCTAGCTGTCAAACTATTGACATATTTTACAGCAAAATCACTTGTTATAAATCTGTTTTCAGATGCTTCTACATCAATATGTTGGTATTTTGGGCCAAACTGAATTTCATTAAATTTACCTACATCTTTTATTAAATTAGGTTGCAGTTTTATTTCATTAAACCGAACTAAATGAAAAGATTTATCTTCGCCATTTACTACTTTGGTTTCGTTACCTAAACCATAAAAATTAGTGGTGCTGTTGGGAGCGTTAATGGAGGCATCAATAGCTAGGTCTAGCTTTTTAATTACATCAACAAATTTGCTGTTGTATTCAATGTTAAAACTACTTGTCTTTAGGGCTCTATTGGCTACTAGTTTTTGGGTATAAGCATAAGGTTTTTTTCTAAAACCGTGCTTGGTTATAGCAGCCCCCCCACCTAAAAATAAGCCGTCATCAATATTATATCCCACAAAAAGTTGAGGAATAAGCATGTCATACTTAAACTCTGTTCTATCATATTCATTAATCATTTTTTGGTGCGAAACCAAATTTTTTAGTTCATTGTTTTTTTCACAAACTACAATATTTTGTTCTTTTTTAGTGTCATAATATTTTGTTTTTTTACGTAACCCTTTCACGTTAGAAACATCTGTAATTTCATCATTTCCGCTACCTCCAATTATTCTTATCAAAATACCTTTATTTACTTCTCCTTCTAAGGTAAATATATCTTTTCCGCCTAAGCCATAGATTCTAATTTCTTTGGTTTCATTTCGGTTGAAATTTCGACTGTAGTACAAACTACCTTTTGCACCTTTTTTTAAATGATATACTTTCACAGAAGTAATGGTATCGTTTACTCTAATAATTTCAAATTTTTCATCTTTGTTGCTTCCTACCACGTTTACATTTTTGGCTAATACTTGATAATATCGTTCTGCAAATTCGTGTAATTTATCTCTTCTCGAAAGCAATTTGGCGGTAATTTCTTCTCCATCTAATTGATAAATGGTATCGGGCCATAGTTTTATGGCATTAATAATTACACTATCGGTTAGATTTTGTTGCATTTCTTTAGCTAAATTAAGCCATTGTTGTTTGTCTAATCGAGTAAGAAATGAACGGTCAATGTAGCGACCATTAAAATTCATTCCACTAATATCACGAATGTCATAATCGAAATGTTGTAATTTACGCACCACCCATTTTCTTCCTGCTAATCTTGGAATAACTCCATCAAATTTCACAAAAGCTTGGTCTCTATCTCTTGGTATAGGAATGTAATATTTATTATTGTCTGCTAAATGGCTACAATGCTCGTGATTTTCTTTAGCACAAGTATATTCGGCCCATCGCCATTGGTCTTCATGCCTGTCCCAGTCACCAATTAACATATCAAATAAGCGGTTTCTTAATACTTCTTCTTCATCAACAACTTTATTATGATTGTCTAATACTTTATGAATCATTTTTTGTGAATTGATAGCATTGGTGGTGTAGCCAAAATTTTCGATTGAAGAAACATCTTTGGCTGCCCGTTGTTCAAACAACATCAACTGATTAGCAAAATCTTCTTGAAACTCTAATAAGTGAGGGTCGTTAGGTATGGCAACTAATTTAGGATTGGTATGTAAAATACCCACAGCTTCTGCCATGGGAGGTATTACAAAAGCACTATAAGGATGAGCTGTTGATATTTGATCTTGAACCACTTCGGCAGCAGCTGTATTTTTTAGTTCATCGGGCAATGCATTGGATGGGTCTTTTTGTATGGAACGAAAAACATATTCATTTCCATTTCCAGCCTTTAATCGCAATGATTTAGTTTGCTGCCCTCCCCCTTTTTTTATCGGAGTTAAACCTCCATAAATGGAATGAATATCTAAAACAGGAACTTCAACAGGAGTTTGCCAAGCTTTTCGGTAATGTTTGCCCAACAAGAACTTTTTTAGGAAACTTGCTTCATAATTTTCTCCTGCAACTAAGGTCATAGTTGTTGGAAATGAGTTGGAATCTGTAATATTTTTTTCTTCCTTAATTTCTTCAATGGGTTCTTCCACTAAAATTTTTTGTAAAATAAGTTGAGAGGTGTCTGAAGTTACTTTCCAAGCTTCCATAAGCACCGCTCCAGAGTTCATCACATAAAGTTTAAAAAATCCTTTTTCTTGAGCCGAAAAATCAGGAGCTTTTAGTTTTTTTACGGGCAATGTTTTACTTCCTGAACCGCTTACAATGTAGTGGTGATTTTGGTGGGTTGTTTTGTTGAAATATTGCAAATTATGTTCATGACCGGCTGCATAAATTAAATTGGGATGAAATTTAAAAACGTGCTTCAATTCGTTAATCATTTTTTGGTATTCAGCATGATTGATGTCTTGAATGTTGCCAATTTTTTTTCTGTAAAGCGGATAAATAGAACCAATAATTGGCAGCGGAACATATAAGTTTTTGTTAAGGTTGGTTAATGGAAAAATATGGTCGGAAAAAGTAGCATAACCGTTGTGTTCTCCTTTTGTGAAAATAGGGTGATGACCAACAATAAGTACGGTTTTATCGGTATTTTCTTCTAAAATATCTTTGATTTCTGCAATAACATCTTCTTTGGTAACTTCATCACAGTCTCCTGTTTCTATGGGGCCTTTTTCGTATTGATGCAGCCACCATTGTGTATCTATGGCAATTACAACAAATTTTTTACTAATTTTAACTTTATATGGACCAGGGCAACCTTTTTTAGGAATTAATACATCTTTCACATCAAATTTATCTTGCAAGTATTTTTGTTGGTTATTGATATGGGTTAGTCCATTTCTATTTCCTTTATTCCAATCATGGTTACCAGGAATAAAATAAATGGTTGATTTTAATGTTTTTAATCTATCAATTTGATAATCAATAATTGCTTTGGCTTGCAAGTAATTTTTACTGTTTTTGGATGGTAAACCGTTCGGGTAAATATTATCTCCTAAAAAGAAAATAGTACTTTTTTCTTCTACTTCTTTAGCTTGTTTAAGCAATTCATCAAAAACAAATTGTGTTTTTTCTTGTGGCTCTCCAGCATCTCCTACTAAAAAAATAACATGACTTATGGAATCGCTTTGCTGAGCAACAACACTTGTGCTAATAATAGAAATCCAAAAAGCTATTAAAATATGTAAGTGGTTTCGATTCATTAATTAAAAGATTTTCCTAAGCTAAAAAGGAGGAAATTATTTTCCTCAACAGAATGAGCTAAAGAAATATTGAGTGTAAATTGCTCGTCTAAGAAACCCCAATAGATTCCAGCTCCATAGCTAGTATGCCATTGATTGTTAACATTACTATCGTCAATAATTCTTCCAGTATCGAAAAATGCTTTTATGCCCATTTTCATTGGTAAAAAAGTGGTGGTAAAGTTTACCAATTGTAAGCGTACTTCATTATTCATAAATATCGAATGTTTCCCAGTGAATCGGTTTTTTCTGTATCCTCTAAGGTTGTTGTTGCTTCCTAAATATATTCGGTTATAAAAAGGAATATCACCTTCACTAACAGACCCTCCTACTTTAGTAGCTAATGTAATTGGTGATGGCAAACGAACAGATAAATAATGTTCTAAGAATCCTGTTGCAATGTTATAAGACGAATTATTTGATGAAACCTGACCATTCTGGTATTTCATTACTAAACGTATTCCTTTTTCAGGAAGGTTGGAGCGGTCTCTAAAATCTAAATCTAATCCAAACGAACTAACTATAATGTTGTTGTCTGCTGTGCTAAAATTTTGTTCAGAAGTTGGTGAAAGTATGGTATTTTCTTTTATAATTACGGAGTTGTGTTGTCCTTCTACATTTATAAAAAAGTGGCTTTTTTTACGAAATTCTCGAATTAATCCTATGTTAGCCGAATAGGTATCAAAAGTAGTTTTATAGAACTCTTCAGAGCTTAAACTATCGTTATTAATGGTGTTGTTTCCTATACCATAAAAATTAGTAATGTTGTTGTGTTTAGCCAATAAACCACCAACGCTCAAGTCCCATTTATGTAAAACGTGTCTAAAGCGGCTGTTGTACTCAAAAATATTGTTTTGCTCAGTAGAAACGGATAAGTTTAACTTGTGTTTAGTGGTATAATCTGTGTTTTTGTAATTTTCTCGGTTAGTAAAAATAACACCTCCACCTATTCCAAAACCATTGTCGGCACTATATCCCATTGAAAACAAAGGCATATAACGATTATACTTAAATCTATTAGGCTGAAAATCATATAAATCATCATTCCACGAATTAATCTTCTTACTTTCAGTTCCTAAAAAAGAATTTTTGTGGATAGATTTTTCATAAATCTTAGTTTGTTTTCCAAAAGTTTTTACTGCTGAACTATCTATAATTGCATCTTCTCCATTTCCTCCAACAACAATAATTGGAATGGATTTTTTTGAATTTCCTTTGATGGTAAATACATCTTTTGAGCCTAAACCGTAGAGCCGAATTTCTTTGGTTTCTGTGGGAATAAATTTTCGATGATAATGAGGTTGTGTTTCTATTTCGGTATTAATTTCTGAATAAATAGCCACATCTACAGTGCCATTTTCATTACGAGTTACTTCAAAAAAATCTTTTTCGTTAGTTCCTATCACATCTACTTGTTTGGCTAATAATCGATAATATTTTTCGGCATAGCTATCCAAGTCTTTTTTTCTGGTTTTTAGTTTATCTGCAATGGTTTTTCCAGAAAGCTCATAAATTTCGGATGGCAGTACTTTTGTAGATGCTTCTATAATAGTATCTGTAAGTTGTTGTTGAATATAATGACTAGCTGTTGTCCAATCTTTACGTGTCATTTGATTGGTTAAAAATCGATCTTGAGCTGTGGCAATAAACATTAAACTTTTTACATCATTGATTTTATATCCAAAATTTTCACCTGCTTCAACGCCCCATTTTCTATCCAACAACCAAGGAATTATTCCATCCCAAAGTTTAAACACTAAATCTCTATCGCGAGGAACAGGGAGATAATAAACACCTGTGTCAGTTTTGAAACCTGCCCACTTCCAATTATCTTGATGTTTCCCATGGTCGCCCACTAAAATATCAAACACCCTAGCTTTGAGGTATTCATTAGCATCTACTGTATGATTAGGCTTGTCGTATAATTTTTGGTTAAGCTCGTAGCTTTGCAATAAAAAATCTGCATTAGCAAAGCTGTGCTTTACCTTTTTTGGATTTTTTTGATGATCTTCTAAAGTTCCTAGCATGCCATTGTATTTATTGAAAATTCCTAACTTGGGATTTTCTGAGAGTAAATACAACTCAGGTTTAGCATGCAAAATGGATGTGTAGTCTAATAACTTTCCTACCACAATACTGGCATAAGGGTGTTGCATAGAAATATTGTCTTGTAACTGACGAGCAACTAGAGAATTTTGTAATTCAACGCTTAAATATCGTGTGGCATCTTTGTTAACAGATCGGAAAGTATAGGCATATCCATCATTTCCATACATTTTTACTGAAGTAGTTTGATGTCCACCTCCTATATCATAAGCAGTCAAGCCTCCTTTGGTAGTGTCCATATTTAAAACAGGAACATCAATAAACGCATTCCAACTTGTACGATAATGCTTTCCTATAATCAACTTTCTAAATTTAGAAGCTTCATAATTTCCAGCATTGGTTTTCATTGTTTCAAGGCTTTCGGGAAAAACGGTTGCAGAAACATCTTTTAAGCAGTCTTTGTTAGAAAAATTGCTTGGTACAGTTTCATTTTCAGCAGAATTATCTAAAAGTGATTTAAAAAGCATTAAAGTTTTGTGTAATTCAAAAACTGTATTCTTATACGTGTAATTATTATTAATAATACTTCCGTCAGTAAAATAAACTACTTCACTAATACTTGGTAATGTGGTAGAATAAGCGGCAAATCGGGTAGTTCTTCCTTTTTTCTTTTTGTCAGTTACTCCATTATTTATAAAATAATTGTCATGTTCTTTAATCACTTGGGTATTGTACTCGTGTCCCGAAAAATAAACTATGCCTCGTTGCAACGACATCCGTTTGAGTATTTTTTCACGAATGGGATTAAATCTTTCGTTAATAATGTCTTTTTTCCCTCCAATATTTTGATGGTAATAAGTTTTAAAACTTCCATAAATCGGAAAAGGCTTTAAATGGCTGCTTAAAGGTAAATTTCCTTGCTCCACTAAAGGGAAATGCCCAGCAATAATGAGATTTTTGTTTTCTGCTTCGGCTAAAGTATTTTCTATTTCGATGATAAAGTCTTTTTCGGTATTAATATCACATTTTGTTTGCACTACTTCGGGTTTTTTATAAGGATGATTCCACCATTGTGTATTGATAACCATCAATAACAAATTTGAATCTAACTCAACAACTTCAGGTCCAGGACATCCTTTATCAGCTATCCACTTTACTCTTTTAAAGCCATCATATTCTACTAATTCTTCTAAGTTTTTTACTTTATCTAACCCATATTTTCCCGAATTATCCCAATCGCTATCGCCTGGAATAACAATAGTAGAGATGTTGGGTAAATCAGATAACTGACTAAAAAATTCAAACAAAGGCAATGAATCTTTTCCTAAATATGGGGAGTTATTCGGGTGGGTAATATCACCATTAATAAGCAATAAAGTGGGTACATTTTGTTGTTGAGTAAATTGTTTTAGAGCAGCGGTATATTCGGTTAAGTTTTTAAGGTTAGCTAAATTTCCAATATTGATTACTCGATAGTTTACATCATTTTTTTGACCTAAAACGGTTAGGGATAAAAAGATAAATACTAATATACTCAACGCACTCAGCTTTCCAAATTTTTGGTTTACTCTTTTTGCCGTTATCTGCATTAAAATTTTTAACTTTAGGCTATGGCTACACTTTGCTTTCACACTGGCTCGCTCATCCAGCTGGGGGCTAGATATCGTACTTTGAATCCAATAAAAATAGTTTAGCCAAATTCTCCGAAAAGCTGAGTGTGTTGAGTATATGATTACATTTATTTTATTCACTTTTAAAGTATTAATCCTAATCCAATTTTGAAAAGTACACGTTGTTCTGTTGAGTGTTCAATATTAATTTGAAATGTAACATATTCTTTGTTGATGGGGGTTAAGTAAATTCCACCACCATAACCATGATGCCATTTTTTTTCTGTTAAATTATCATTTTGAACAATTTGACCTACGTCAGAAAAAGCGGTTAGTCCATAATACATTGGTAAAAAGCTCGATTTGGTTTTGCCCAAATGAAAGCGTAAGTCGGTATTTACATAGTTGGCAGCTATTCCAGAGAATCGATTTTGCAAATAACCACGCAAGTGATACGATTGCCCGATACTTGCTAAATGATAGAAAGGAATTGTTTTTCCGAAAGTGCGTTCGGTACCAATTTTTATGCCTAATGTAATTGGAATAACGATACGAGAAGTACTGTAATAACTTATTTCTGCACTTGTTTTGCCAAAAGATGTTGTAGAGGTAAATAAAGATTTATGTGATGTGGTAAAGCGTATTCCTTTAGTGGTAAAATTAGGGCTATCTCTAAAATCAAGGTCAAATTTAATTTCTCCACCTCCAGCATCAGTTGGGGCAATGCTTGGATTAGGAAAAACATCAAAAAAAGATTGGTCGGAATGCCCCCTATTTAAAATTTCGCCAATGGCATTAACAGTAATAAAACTTCTGTTAAAAAACCGATAGGTAATTCCTCCTTTTAAGATAGTTCCTTGATAACGAGCTTTGTAATAACCTCCGCTTTCTAACGAATCTATTAAAATGGTTTTATTGCCTACTCCATAAAAACTATAAAAAGGGAAAAATGCTCCTAGCTCTGCATTTCCGTTGAGGTAAAAATTGGAACGTCCAATGTTTCGTTCGGTTTGGATGGAGAAGTAGTTACTCCCTTCTGTGGTAGCAAAAAGTTTTACATAGTGAAGAGTTTTATATAGTTTGTTTGCGTAACCGAATCTTTTCATGCTTAATGTAAATCCACCACCAAAGCCGTCATCAGGGTTTACCACCAACAAAGGAGTGGGTAAATAGGTGTTGTATTTAAAAGCATCTTGGTCAAATTCGTTTAATCGGATAGATTCGGAAATAGCTAAGCGGGTTTCTTTGCTTTTTTGAGCGGTTACTCCATTGGGATAATCATAAATTAAGGTTTTTTTAGTACCCAGCTTCACGGTTGAAATATCTATTACTTTATCATTTCCATCGCCTCCGGCAATTCTTACTAAGATACTTTTATTACTATTTCCAGCTATGTAAAAACTATCTATTCCTGCGAGTCCGAATAAACGAATTTCTTTAGTTTCATTAGGATAAAATGTTCTACTTAACAATAATTTTGTGGTGTCATCTCTTGGATATATTGCTACAAAAACATCTCCCGAAGGTAGCCGCTGTACGCTAAAAAACTCGGCTTTGTTCGTTCCTACAATATCTACTTCTTTGGAAAGCAGTTGGTAGTATTTTTCGACTGCTTTAGTCAAGCCAACCTTTCTTTTTTTTAATTTTTCAGCAATTTCTTTCCCCGATTTCTCTTGTAAAGGTATTGGAAAGGCTAATTTGGCACTATCAATTACTGCTTCGGTTAGTTGATTATTGATTTTAGAAGCAGCTTTCAACCAATCTTTTTTGCTTAATCCTGCTAATAAAACTCTATCTAAGCTTGCTCCTTTAATGGTTAAACTTTTGATACCAGTAAAGTGATCATTAAAATTTTCTCGAAATGGAATTGCCCAATCTCTATCGGCTAAATAGTAAAAAAGTCCATTCATTCTCGAAAAGGCATGGTCTCTGTCTTTTGGGTAAGGTTTATAGTGTGTAATTCCCTCTTCGTTTTTAAACCCTATCCATTTCCAATTATCTTGATGCCTGTCCCAATCGCCAATAAAAATATCAAACACACGGGCTTGGGCATATTGCATAGTGTCAATAGTTGTTTTGGGTGATTTATAGATTTTTTGTAGTAAACTCAATGAACTTTTTACTTGGTCGGCATGGGCATAACTTTTTGTTTTATCCTCTAATTCAGTAGGTTTGGGTTCTAACATTCCGTACATTCCACTGAACTGAGTTCTAAAATTACCTAACTTAGGACTATCGGGCATAATATAAAGTTTTGGAGTGCCATGATAAAGCTCAGTAGCATCTAATAGTTGGGCAACAAATAATGCTCCGTAAGGATGTTGTGTTGCTGTCATGTCTTGCATAATATCAGCTACTAAATCTATCCGTAATTCAAAAGGTATGGCTTTAATGGGAGTTTTATCTATGGAACGAAAAGCGTATTTTTTTCCATCTTTATCAATCAATTGTAGTGATATAGTTTGTAAACCACCGCCTTTTTTGAGTGGAGTAAGCCCTCCATAAGTAGTGTCTAAATCGAGTGTCGGAATGGTAACTGAAGTAGTCCAAGCATCTCTGTATAAAGAGCCAAAAAATAGATGTTTGAATTGAGATGCCCCATAATCTCCTGCTACAATACTGTCGTTGGTAAAGTATTTTTTTTCAGCATTGGAAGAAATTTTATTTTTATAAATTTTTGTTTTCTTTTTATTTTCTAACAGAATACTTTTCTTTAATTCAAATTGATTTTCTTTTTTATTCAGCACAAAAAAATTGCTTAAAATGGGTTGATAGGGAAGTACTTCTAATTTTACAAAACCATTTTCGTTGGTTTTATACACGGTGTTTTCTAGTGTGCTTACTTGAGCATTTTTTACTAAACTTCCTGAAATGATTTGATAATTATAGGCTAAATTCATCAATTGTAAATCGTACTCATGGCTTGAGCAAAGTACCACATCTTCGTGTTTAATGAGTAAATCTTTGATGTCTTTGATATATTGTTTATAAGCAGGATTGCTAAAATCCTGAACAGAACCAACATTTTGCCTGTAGCAGTGATAAAAAGTTCCATAAAAAGGAATAAAGGTTTTGTTTTCAGGGTCGCTGTGAGAAAAAGGGAAAAATTGCCCCATAAAATTAGAATTTCCGCCATAAACACCGCCAGAAGTAATAGGATGATGTGCCAATAAAAGTACTTTTCTATTTCCTGCACTTTCTATTGCAGCGTCTAATTCATCTATAATTTGAATTTTAAGAATTTCATCACATTCTGAGTCAATAGGCAATGCTTTTCGATAAGGATGGAGCCACCATTGCGAATTGATGGCAATGATTCGAATATTATCGCCAATATCTTTTACATAAGGTCCTGGACAATTGTTTTTTGGAATAAAAATATTCTCTCCTAAAAATTGTTTATAAGTTTTTTGCAACGCATTCGCACTGTCTAATCCATAATATCCTGAGTTGTCCCAATCTAAATCACCTGTAATGGAATAAATTTCCCCTCCTTGTTTTTGGATATTTTGAATGAAATTAAGAAGTATTTTTGTGTTTTCGGTTGTTTCTTGGTAAACATCGCCAAGCATAAAAACTATAAATGATTTACTTTTTTCTTCTTTTTTAATTGTGCGTAAGAATAAATCTAAATTGGTAGAAAGTTTATTGCCGTTCAAATTTCCAACTAGATAAACACTCTCTTGTGAGAAACATTCTGTAAAAAAAAAAGACAATAACAATACGATAATTTTCATATGCGTATTTTTATTATTTGTTCTTTTTTATTGTTAATTAATGTGCTCATGAGTTCGCTTCGCTCGGTTGTTTTAATTTGGTCGTATGGAATCGCCATGTTAAATATTCATCGTTGTTGGTGAGCATTTTTGCTCATGGCTTATTTCTTATAATATTTTATCTTAAAAAAGTCAATTCCTATTAGTTTAATAGCAAAACTTTATGTTTTTTTTACTTTCAGCATTTAATTTTTGAGCTTTTGAAGGAGCCATTTTTTTTGATTTTGCTATCATTCTGCATCGCATAATCATGATGGGATAAGGAAATAGGACTACTATTCCACCAATAATAGCATCCATAAAAAAGTGATTACCTGTGGCAATAATGACCAAAAGTACAAAAATAGGATACAAAAGCATCAACCATTTCCAATTTTTATTAATAAGTAAACTAAGCACTAAACCAATCAAAAGTGCATTACCAAAATGCATGGACGGAACGGCAGCATATTGATTAAACAATCCTGAAAAAGGACCTGTATATAAATTTACTTTACTTATCGTTAAAAGTGTATCTATAAATCCCACATTACCTAACATTCTAGGAGGTGCACATGGATAATAAACATAAAAAAATATAGTGAGTGAATTGGCAATTAAAAATCCATTCCTGATAAAAATATAATGGCTTTTTCTTTTATGATAAACCCAAATAAAAAAAAACACAGTTGTAGGGATGTGAGCAATCATATAAAATCGATTCAAAAACTGAAGCAAGTTAGTTTTGTCCATAAAAAATTGTTGTATAGAAATTTCACTAAAGATTCCCATCCATTTTTCAACATCTACAATTTTATGTGCATTAATAAATGCGGTATGTGCGTCTCCAATAGCTATAAAACGCGATATTTTATAAAACACAAGAAAAGATAAAAAAAGAAGCACTTCACGAAACCCTTTATTGTTTAATGAAGGCTTTAAATAGATTGACAAAAAATTCATTTATAATAATTTTGAATTAATTATGTTTTTAAGATAGTTTTGATAAGTTAGTCGATTAAAATTATAGTTCCTTACAAAGCATCTTTTGTAAGGATTCCTCATTTATTTCGACTAAATTTGCCAAACGAATAAAGTAAAAAGGAGAAAAGTAAAAAATATGAATCAAGAACATATTGTAATAATTGGTAATGGAATTTCAGGAGTTACTGCAGCACGTCATATCAGAAAACTTTCTGATAAAAAAATTACTATTATTTCTGCTGAAACCGACTACTTTTTTTCAAGAACTGCTCTGATGTATGTCTATATGGGACACATGAAGTTTGAACACACACAACCTTATGAGCCTTGGTTTTGGAAGAAAAATAACATTGAACTTAAAAAAGCTTTTGTGAAAACGGTTGATACCACAAACAAAACACTTGTTTTTGAAACGGCTGAAACAATGAATTATGATAAACTAATTATTGCAACAGGTTCAAAACCGAATAAATTTGGTTGGTCTGGACAAGATGCTGACGGGGTAATGGGCATGTATCATAAACAAGATTTAGAAAATTTAGAAAAATATGCTCCTAATAATAACGTCTGTAAAAGAGCGGTAATTGTTGGAGGGGGGTTAATAGGAATTGAATTTACAGAAATGCTAAAAAGTCGAGCTATTCCAGTAACTTTTTTGGTTAGAGAAAACAGTTTTTGGAGCAATGTACTTCCAAAAGAAGAATCAGCAATGATTAATCGTCATATTTTAGAACATCATATTGATTTAAGGTTAGGGGTTAACCTCAAAGAAATTAAAACTAACGAAAACGGCAATGTTAAAGCTGTAATTATTGAAGAAACAGGCGAAGAATTACCTTGCAATGTAGTGGGTTTAACTGCTGGAGTTTCTCCAAATATTGATTTTTTAAAAGATTCAGGAATTGAATTAGGAAGAGGAGTAAAAGTAAATCGACATTTAGAAACCAACATTTCTGATATTTATGCTATTGGCGATTGTGCCGAACAACACGAATCTATTGAGCAACGCAGACCCATTGAAGCAGTTTGGTACACAGGAAGAATGATGGGAGAAGCTCTAGCTCAAACGATTTGTGGTAATAAAACACCATATAACCCAGGACATTGGTTTAATTCAGCTAAATTTTTAGATATTGAATATCAAACTTATGGTTGGGTGTGGGCGGAGCCTAAAGAAAACGAACAACACTTTTATTGGGAACACGAAAGTGGTAAAAAATCCATTCGTTTAAATTATGATAAAAATACCCATGAGTTTTTTGGAATCAACAATTTTGGTATAAGAATGCGTCATGAGTTTTTTGATAAAGTTCTTACTGAAAAAAAACCAGTTGAGTATGTGTTGGAGCATTTAGCCGATGCTAATTTCGACCCTGAATTTTACCAACTACACGAAGCGGAAATTGTTGCTAAGTTCAATCAAGAAAATCAAACAAATATTAAATTAAAAAATAAAAGTTGGAAAAGAATTTTTTCAACAAACTACTAATAAACCATGGAGGTTTCTAAAACCTCCATAGTTTGAAATAAATTATATATAACCATGAAAAATATTAGTTTATCGCTTATCTTCTTTGGATTTATCAGTTGTGTAAACAGTAGTAACAATCAAACAATAGAAAATAATACAACGCTTGAGAATACCATTGAAGAACAACAGTCCATCGTTGACGTTATAGAAGAAGAGGAGGTAATAATGCACGAAGAACCTTTAGCAGAAGTATCAGAAGCACCCATTGTGGAAAATAAAGAAATTAAAGCTAATGAAACCAAACTTAAAGAAATTAAAAAACCAGCAGAAAACACTCCCAAATCAACTATTGAAGAAGCACTTCCTGAAACAGAAAAAGAGATTGTAGTAATCGACAAACCCAACCATCAAACATGGAACGAACTTGCTAAAAAATATATTTCAACAGATGGAAAAGTAAATTACAAAGGGTTTAAATCGGAGCTTAATTTGCTAAAATCGTATATTGATAATTTAGGAAAAAACCCCGTAAAAAAAGAATGGAGCAAAAATGAAGAACTCGCTTATTGGTTTAATCTTTATAATGCTTCTACTGTTTATTTAATAGCCTCAAATTATCCAACCAAAAGCATTACTAATCTTGAGGGAGGAAAACCTTGGGACAAAAAATTTGTAACATCGGGAGATAAAACTTACTCGCTAAACGATATTGAAAATGTGATTGTTCGTCCTAAATTTAATGAACCCTTAGTGCATGTTGCTTTTAATTGTGCTGCGGTTTCTTGTCCTATTTTACTTAATGAAGCTTTTGTTGCTGACAAACTTTACAGTCAACTTGAAAAACAAGCAAAAAAGTGGATAAACGATGCTTCTAAAAATGAACTCAGTAGCGAAAAAGTGAAGGTAAGTCAAATTTTTGATTGGTACAAAGCCGACTTTAAAGCAAGTGGTGGAGTGATAGCGTTTATTAATAAATATGCAAATACTAAAGTAAATGAAAACGCTAAAATTTCTTACTCAGAATACAACTGGAATTTAAACGAATAATACAATGAAAGGAATTAAGACAACAGGATTAATTTTATTTTTAACTGCATTGAGCATATTTACCTCCTTGCTTTTTATAGGTAAATTCCAACTTACTGAAGATACATTTAACTCTTTTATTAAAAACAAAGGGATAAAAAGCGAAGTTTTTATTCAAGATATTAGTAAAAATGTGCTTGGGAAGGAATATGATAGTCAGTTTGATTTATCTACTGACATTATAAACCACCTAGCATTTGCTAATAAAACCCATCAAGAAAATCAAGAATGGGACAAAGTTATTTGGGACAAACCGCACAATATTTCCTATGAATTAATTAAACCATCAGGAATAGGAATTGTTTATGAAAACAAAGGGCTTTTTTGGTGGCTAACCTTTGGTTTAGGAATTATTGGAGCATTATTGTTTATTTTACCTAATGTTATTCTATTGGGTAGTCCAGGCATTAAAAACGATGGTATTTATCATAGTGCCGCCACCAACAGGGGATGGATAGGAGTTTTAGCTTTTATTTATCTGGTAAGTTTTTATGTGTTACTTTATTTTAAACCCGATTATGTGGTCAACTGGACGTATATTGTTGACCCGATAAGTCTTGGATTAAGTGGTAATCAAGCAAGTCAGTGGTTTTTATATGGTTTTTTGTATTGTACGGTAATGACCGTTATGGCTGTTCGGATGTACATTAAATACCGACACAATAAATACCAACTAGTGCGTACAACTTCAGTGTTGTTTTTTCAGATAGGTTTTGCTTTTTTAATTCCTGAAATAATGGTGCGATTTAACCAACCCTATTACGATTTTAAAAATGCTTTTCCCCTAGATTACGATTTCTTTTTTGATTGGAATTTGAATAGTTTATTAGCAAGTGGCAACATCGGTATTTTTATTTTGGTTTGGGGATTAGCCCTTACTTTAATTATTGTACCTGTATTGGTCTATTTTTATGGAAAACGATGGTATTGTTCGTGGGTGTGTGGTTGTGGTGGTTTAGCAGAAACTCTCGGAGATCCTTACCGACAGCTTTCAAGCAAAAAAATGGTGGCTTGGAAAATTGAACGCTGGTTAGTGCATGGAGTATTGGTGTTTGCACTTCTCATGACTGTTTTTTCATTGTACTCTTATTTTTCGGGAGCAGATAGTTTACTAGGAATTAAAACCAAAGAAGTAGAATATTATTATGGATTTTTAATAGGTGCTATATTCGCAGGAGTAATTGGCACGGGTTTTTATCCCGTTTTAGGAAACAGAACTTGGTGTCGTTTTGGCTGTCCACTTGCTGCCTACATGGGCTTAGTACAGCGTTTTAAATCTCGTTTCAGAATTACAACCAATGGAGGTCAATGTATTTCTTGTGGCAATTGTTCTACCTATTGCGAACAAGGAATTGATGTTAGGGCTTATGCACAAAAAGGAGAAAACATTATTCGTGCTAGTTGTGTAGGTTGCGGTATTTGTGCCGCTGTTTGCCCTCGTGGGGTATTAAAATTAGAAAATGGTCCAGAAAAAGGTAGAATAAAATCTATTGATATTCCTTTAGGAAATGATATTGATTTAATGAAAATGATGAATGAAAGAAATGCTTCTTAAAATAATAATCGTTAGTTTACTTTCTTTGATGTTAATGTTAAGTTCTTTTTCAGAAGAAGAAAAAGGAACTTATTATTTTAGTTACTATAAAAATGGCACTATAAAATCTCATGGCTGGATGTATAATAATGCTATGAATGGCTACTGGAAGTTTTATTATTCTAATGGTAAGATAGAAAGAGAAGGTCATTATTTGAATAATGAAAAACATAAGTATTGGTTTTATTACGAGGCTAACGGAAATAAATTAAAGGAAGGGCATTACATTAACGGAAAAATGAATAATTGGTGGAATTTTTATAATAACAGAGGACAAATTTCCAATAAATGCGAATATGTTAATAATAAGAAAAACGGATATTGCATTATTTATTTTGATAACAAACCTATAAAAGCACAGTATTTTGAAAACAATATCAAAATAAACGAATGGGAAGATTATTTTTCCTTCAAAAAAGACAATCCTATAATTAATATTTAAAAGCACTAATGCGTTCAATTATAAAAGTTATTATTCCTGCTTTTAATGAGCAAAATTCCATTGCTCATGTTATTAACGATATTCCTAATATGGTTAATGAAGTAATTGTTGTAAACAACAATTCGACAGACAAAACTTTTGAAAACGCAACCAATACTAGAGCAACAGTACTAAACGAAAATAATCCAGGGTACGGTTATGCTTGTTTAAAAGGAATGGATTACATAGCTAAAAAGGAATCTCTACCCGATATTGTAGTTTTTTTAGATGGCGATTATTCCGATTATCCTGAGCAACTTACTGATATTATCGCTCCTATAATTAATGATAATATTGATTTTGTGATTGGAGCAAGAGTTAAAGAACTTAGAGAACAAGGCTCTATGACTCCACAACAAGTTTTTGGAAATTGGTTGGCAACTTTTTTAATGAAATTCTTTTTTCGTTCAAAATTTACCGACTTAGGTCCTTTTAGGGCCATAAAATACGACAAACTTTTAGCATTAAATATGGAAGACAAAACCTATGGCTGGACTGTTGAAATGCAATTAAAAGTATTAAAACATAAAATGAGTTATGTAGAAATTCCTGTTAAATACAGAAACAGAATAGGCGTGTCAAAAGTATCAGGAACGGTTAAAGGTTCTGTAATGGCAGGAATAAAAATATTAAGTTGGATTTTTAAATATAGTTTTAAATAAATATGGTATTGGCTATCATCATTATTATTATCTACTCGTTTGCCTTATTGCTTATCTTCTTTTATGCGTTGGTTCAACTTAATTTGTTGTTTAACTACATTAAATATAGAAAAAAAAATAAAAACCAACCAAAACCCAACTTGTCTGTTTTTGAAGAACTACCTGTAGTAACTATTCAGCTTCCTGTTTACAATGAGATGTATGTAATGGAGCGATTATTAAACAATATTGCTCAAATAGATTATCCAAAAGATAAATTAGAAATACAAGTGTTGGACGATTCTACTGATGAATCATTAGAAAGAACAAAAAAACATATTGAAGCTCTTCAACAAACAGGGTTAGATATAAAACACATCACACGGACAGTTAGAACAAATTTTAAGGCAGGTGCTTTAAAAGAAGGCTTAGAAACAGCAAAAGGTGAATTTATTGCTGTTTTCGATGCCGATTTTCTTCCGCAAAAAGATTGGTTAAAATTAACGCTTCCCTATTTTATTGATGAACAAATTGGCGTAGTGCAAACCCGATGGGGACATCTCAATAGAGATTATTCTTTGCTTACTAAAGTTCAGGCCTTTGCGTTGGATTTACACTTTACCTTAGAACAAGTTGGCAGAAACAGTCAGCAGCATTTTATTAATTTTAATGGTACTGCTGGTATTTGGCGTAAAACCTGCATTATTGATGCAGGAAATTGGCAAGGCGACACCCTAACGGAAGATTTAGATTTAAGCTATCGAGCACAACTCAACAATTGGAAATTCAAATACTTAGAAAATGTGATAACCCCTGCCGAGCTTCCTGTAATTATTAGCGCAGCTCGATCGCAACAGTTTAGGTGGAATAAAGGAGGTGCCGAAAACTACCAAAAAATGATTAAGAAAGTTTTTTCTGCTAGCAATATTTCTCTAAAAACAAAATGGCATGCTACTTTTCATTTATTAAACAGCACCATGTTTTTTACCATATTAGTTGTTGCTTTATTAAGCGTTCCTGTTTTATACATTAAGGCTTGGTATCCAGAGTTGAAATATGTATTTTATATAATGGCATTTTTCCTAATGAGTACACTTATCTTCTTTTGTTGTTATTGGGAAATGTTTAAACAAATTTATGGTGGCGGTTGGAGAAAGTTTTTTGTTTTTATAGGTCTATTTTTTACCTTTTTTTCTATTGCCATGGGGTTTTCGTGGAACAACACCGTTGCCATTTTAGAAGGACATTTAGGTAAAAAAAGTGCTTTTATTCGCACCCCAAAATTCAATATCAATGCTGTTTCCGATAAATGGTTAGGTAACAAGTATATTACCAACAAAATTTCTTTTAATACCATTATAGAAGGATTATTAATGCTCTATTTTGCTTTTGGACTTTATAGTGCGTTTGTTGTAAAACCCGAAGGACAAGATTTTGGTATGTTTCCTTTTCATTTGATGTTGTTTGCAGGTTTTGGGTATATATTTTTTAGCTCTATTTTTAGTCGTACTAAATGAAATTAATGTCAGCTATAAAAAACAATACCATTCTAATTTTTGCTCTGATTGGTTTAAGTGCAATTCTCTACTTTTTATTTGCTTACCATATCCATCGATCCGACTTTACAAATGTTTTTGTTATTTACGCTGCTTTGTTTTTGTTATTCTTAGGTATATATCAACCAAAAAAAAATAACTTTTTAATTTTAGCTAGTGTTGGTATTTTATTTCGAATCATTTTTATTGTTGCCATTCCTAATTTATCGCAAGACTTTTATCGCTTTATTTGGGATGGAAGAATGCTTCTAAATGGATTTAATCCCTATTTATTTACACCCGAATCGTTTATACAAAACGGTGAATTACCCATAAACCAAGCCCAAGAACTTTACAAAGGAATGGGACAACTAAACGGTAGTAACTTTACCAATTATCCACCCATCAACCAGCTTTGTTTTGTGTTGGCAAATTTATTTAGCTCTAACTCTATTTTGGGAAGTGTCATAGTCATGCGAATACAAATTATTTTAGCCGATATTGGCATCTTATATTTCGGAAAAAAATTGTTAGAGCAACTTCATTTACCTGTATCGGCTATTTTTTTATATTTTCTAAATCCATTTATTATCATTGAACTTACAGGTAATTTACATTTCGAAAGTGTGATGCTCTTTTTCTTGGTTTGGAGTTTATATTTGCTACACGCTGGAAAGTGGAAAACGGCAGCGGTAGTTTTAGCTTGTTCTATTGCAGTAAAATTAATACCTTTATTGTTTTTGCCCTTGTTTTACCAACGATTTAAACTCAAGCAACTTATTATTTTTTATGGAATTATATTAACCACGGTTGTACTACTTTATCTCCCATTTTTTAATGCTGCTTTTATAACCAATTACACACAAAGTGTAGGCTTATGGTTTAAAACTTTCGAATTTAATGCGAGTTTTTACTATTTAGCACGAGCAATCGGTTATCAAATTAGCGGTTACAACCAAATTGCAGTAATTGGTAAAATAATTCCTTTGTTAGTAATTAGTATTATTTTGATTATTACTTTTTTTCGAGAAAATAAAACCTCCATCCAACTTATTACCGCTATGCTATTTAGCCTAAGCATCTATTTCTTTTTGAGCACAACCGTTCATCCTTGGTATGTTGCTTCGTTGGTTTTGTTGAGCATTTTTACTAAATTTAGATTTGCTCTAGTGTGGAGTTTTATAATTATTTTAAGCTACCATGCTTATGCCAATAATGTTTTTAATGAAAACCTAAGGGTGGTTGGGTTAGCTTATACTTTATTGTTTTTGTTTATTTTTTGGGAGATAAGGATGCGTCAATACATCTTTCCGACCAAGAAGCAATAATTTTTATTTCATTTTGCACTAAGGATACATTATTCCAGCTAATAAAACTGGAATTAGCTTTACATAAAAAATTTATTTTTATTGTATTGATTTTTAGTCAGATAAAAATAATTGTAGGACTATTGTTAAAATTATTAAAATAAATTTGTAAGGAAATAAAAAGCGTGTCGTCTAAATTTAGGATTGCGATTATAAGTAATTTAATTTGGCAACATATTTGATTAAGATAAAAGATGTTTTTCTATAAATTAAATTTAGGATAATTAGCCTTAATATATAAATCAAAAAAATGAAATCATGAAAAATAAAATGAAAAATAAAATGTTTTTACTAATGTTACCAATGGTAATAACAATTTTTGCATTTACAATAGCAGAAAAACAAACAGAAAAATGGGTAGCTCCAGTAGCAGCAAAAAAAATAAAAAACCCAGTTGCAGAGTCAAAAAGATCTTCTTCTGCTAAAAACGGAGCAAAAATTTTTAAAGTACGCTGTATTGTTTGTCATGGGAATGGAGGAAAAGGAGATGGGCCTGGGGGGAAAGCCTTAAACCCAAAACCAGCCAATTTAACAAGCTTAGCTGTCCAAAACCAATCAGATGGCGAGATTTTTTGGAAAATAACTAATGGAAGAGCTGCTATGATTAAGTGGGAAGGTATTTTGAAAGAAAACGAAAGATGGGATATGGTAAATTACATCAGAACACTAAAAGCAAAAAAATAACTAACAATAAAAATAAATACAACAATTAAAATTAAAAAACTATGAAAAAAATTATTTTATCATTATCATTTGTTGCTGTTGCAGGTTTCTTTTTAAACTCGTTTACATCTTCAGAAAAGGTTTCATATACCAAATATGAATATGCAGCAGATTTGAATCCGCTTTGGAAAGATTATAAATCATGGTATAAAGTTACTCATGAGTCACCAAATACTGGGGATCCAACAGGATTTTTGGATGGTAAACATAGTGGAACAAAAGCATATAGAGAGATTTATATTAATAAAAAAGGAGAAGGAATTCAAAAAATGGCAGGAAACAATAAATATCCAGCAGGGACAGTTGTGGTAAAAGAAGCATACAAAAACAAAGAAGCTTGGGAAGCTAAGAAAAAACCTGTTTTAACCGTTATGGTAAAATTGGATGCTGGAAAATCTCCTGATACTAGTGATTGGGAATATTATATGGGTTCATCTAAAAAGAATTTATTTATGAATTTTCAATCATTTTGCTCTAAATGTCATGTGTATGCACAAGCCAAAGATTTTGTGTTTATGAATGCAGATCAATTAAAACTAGAGAAAAAATAATCTTTTTTATAAATCATAAAAAAAGTCTTAGATTATTCTAAGGCTTTTTTTATTTTTGACCCATCGTAAACTTTTACAAAATGAAAAAGCTCATCATCATTTTTCTATTTCTTATTTCTATCCTGTTTTCTGTCTTTTTTATTCGTTGTGTTTCTAATAACACATCAAAAATCAACAATGAAACAGAATTTTATTCTTTCATTGAAAACAACAATGTTACGCAACTAAAGGAAGTTTTACAGCATACAGAAAGCAAAATGGAATTTTTAAATAAACAAGATAGCTTAGGAAACACATGGTTGCACTATGCGGCTAATTTTAATGCTAACGAAATTATCACACTTTTCCTCATAAATGGATCAGATCCAAATATAATTAATAATGAATCACTTACCCCTTTAGATATTGCAAAAAATAATAATTTTAATGAAATAGTAGCTAAGATTTATGAATTTCAATTTCAAAATTGGAAATCGCAAAACGAAAAATTTAGCGAACAAGAGGTAGAATACGCCATTATTAATGACAACGTACTGATTTTAAAGGAAATTATTAACAACAACATTATGCTTGATTCCATGGAATTAAGCAATGGTTTTTCACCGCTTATAACAGCCATTTTTTCCAATAGCACCAATTGTGCATTACTTTTAATAGAAAATGGTGCAGACCCAAACAGTCAGTTTGATACACGTTCTGTACTATCCATGGCGGCTATGTTTAATCAACTACAAGTTACTAAATTATTACTTGAAAAAGGAGCTGATATTAACGCAACAGACGGTACATTGGCCACTCCAATTATGTTTGCTGCAGAAGAAGGAAATGAAGAAATTGTAAAATTACTACTGCAACACCGTGCTGATACTTCCATAAAAGATAAATTAGGAGAAACCGCTTACGATAAAGCGTTAAAAAACCAATATAATCAAATAGCAGCATTACTAAAATTGTAAGGAAATAAAAAACCCTTCGTCTATTTGTCCAAACATATACACATTATTACTATAGCTGAGCTTTAGGGTATGTAATTAAAACTAATCATAATGAATAAATTGATGTATTTTATAATAGGCACATTAATAATAGGCTTGATTCTCTCTGCCTTTAAAAGTCAAAAAGTTGACTTTAATAAAGACACTTCAGAAGGTATTCAATTTTATAAGGGATCTTGGCAAGAAGCTTTAAAAAATGCGGAGAAAGAAAATAAAATTATTTTTCTTGATATTTACGCTACTTGGTGTGGCCCATGTAAAAAACTTAAAGCACACACATTTTCTGATGCAAATGTGGGAAATTTTTACAATACTAACTTTATTAATGTTACATTGGATGGAGAAAAAGGAGAAGGTGTTGAATTAGCCGAAAAATATGGCATAAAAGCTTATCCAACATTGTTATTTATAAATTCTTCAGGAAAAATAATTTTTAGAACCGCTGGATATCACAAAGTAGAAGAATTTAATGAATTAGGAACTTATGTGTTAAATAAATACCATAAATAAAAATGACAAAATATACCATAATGAAAATAAATATTTTATTACCGATTATGCTAATAGCACAAGTTTCTATTGGACAACAAAATGACGCAGAAAAGAAAGAACCTCAAGGTTTAGCTATTGGGGATACTGTTCCAAGTTTTGAAGCCATTGATGCAGACAGTAATTTGGTTATATTTGATGAATTGATAAAAAAAGAACCTGTGGTGTTGATTTTTATAAGAGGGCAATGGTGTCCGATATGCAACCGACACATGAATCAACTACAAGATAGCTTACAAGCCGTTTATAAAAAAGGAGCCAATGTAATAGTAATTTCTCCCGAAAAGCCTGAATACATTGAAAAAACAATTGAAAAAACAGGAGCTCAATTTACCATTCTGTATGATGAAAATCAAAAAATATCCGATGCTTTTGATGTAACTTTTGAACCTAGTGGAAAAGATAAGATGGTTTATAATACTGTACTTGGTGCTAAGTTAAAAGAAACTCATACCGATGATTCTGAGCGTTTGCCTATTCCTGCCACTTTCATTATAGATATAAATAAAAAAATAGTCTGGAGACATTTTGATCCAAATTATAAAAACAGATCTACCATAAAAGAAATAATAGAAAATATTCCTGTAAAGAAGGCCAATAACTAAAAAATGTATTTAAAGAAAAATGATAAAATAATAGATTTTGAGTTAACAGACTATTTAGGTAATAGAATTAAGTCATCAGATTACAAAGGGCAAAAAGTGTATTTAAGTTTTTTTAGAGGAGCTTCTTGTCCATTCTGTAATTTAAGAGTTCATCAGCTAATTAAAAACTATTCAAAATTTGAAGCCAATAAGATTCAAATTATTACTTTCTTTGCTGCAACAAAAGAAGAAATAAATAAATATGCAGGCAAACAAAATGCCCCTTTTACCATAATTCCAGATCCAAATTCGGAAATCTATAAAAAATACAACATTCAGCAATCTTCCTTAGGGATGATTAAAACAATGATGAATCCTGTTAAAATGATGAAAGTGATGTTTAGTAAGTTTTTTAACTTAAATTCCATTAAGGAAAAACCTATTTTGCCTGCAGATTTTTTAATTGATGAAAATCAGCTAATTTATAAAGCTTATTATGGTAGTGATTTCGGAGATCATCTTACATTTGAAGAAATTTTAAATTGGAAGTAATGGCAAAAATCAAAGTAATACAACACGAAGAAGCTACCGGAAGGCTTAAAGAAATTTATGATGAACTGGTGCAAAAACGTGGGAAACTTGCCGAAGTGCATAAAATACAAAGTTTAAGACCTGAAAGCATTGTAAAACATATCGATCTGTATATGGAAATTATGTTCTCAAAATCTGAATTAAGTCGTGCCGAACGTGAAATGATAGCTGTGGTTGTTTCTGCTGCCAATAATTGTTCTTACTGTCAAATTCATCATGCCGAGGCATTAAATAACTATTGGAAAAATCAAGAAAAGGTGGAACTGTTTAGGGTAGAATACACATCGGTAAAACTTACCCTAAAAGAAACAGCTCTTTGCGAATATGCAAAGCACTTAACGCTTTTTCCTTCGAAAGATTTTGGTTTGGTTGACAAACTTAAAACAGAGGGGTTATCTGAAAGTGCTATTTTAGATGCAACATTGGTTATTGCTTACTTTAATTTTGTAAATAGAATTGTGTTGGGATTAGGTGTTAACCTAGAAGAAAACGCAAGTGGTTATCACTATTAATTTACCATGCAAAAGTTTATTTTAATATTATCCTTTTTATCTTTTTTTATAAATTCTTCGTTTATAAACGAAACTCAGAGGAAATCCTATCATTTGTTTAAGATTGAACGCAGTAAAGATGCCAACGAAATTTTTTATGATATTAATACCGAAAAAGCAGGTTGTTTAAACATTAACAATCCAATTAATCCGTATTGGATTAGGGCAACAGAAGGTGGTTTATTAAAACCATTAACTTGGATTCAACAAAACTATGCGTATGGGTTAGAATATGTCTATAAATCAGAAAATCAGGCTAAATTTCATTTTGTTTCCTATAAAAAAAGAGACTTTATATTAAAGAGAAATGCTCAAGGTTATTTTAAAGTTTTTACTCAGTTAAATCAAAAAGAGGTAATTGTAAATCGTATCTTTATCCAAATTGATGGAGGCACATTTTGGTTTCCTAAAATTTCTCAAGTAGAATTACACGTTCAAGACCCAATAACAAACAAAAAATTAATAGAAATTATAAAGCCATAACAACCTAATGAACAACTAAATTCTTCTTAAACAAGTTTTTTATTTTAACCACTCCGATTTTATTTCTTTATTTTTGGTTTTTAAATAAAACAAGTAATAAATGTCATCAACTACATTTGTTAGGACAAATAGAATTATAGCAGGTGTTTGTGCAGGAATTGGAGAAAAACTCAACATTTCTCCTTGGATAGTTAGAATAGTTGTTATAATATTAAGCTTATTTACAATAGTTACCACATTCATTTATTTGTTATTATGGTTGGTTATACCTTATAAAGAAACAAAAACTCAACTAATTTACAGAAGCCCTCTTTACTCTAAACATCTACCCACATGGTTGGTAGTATTAAACTACTTTAGTTTGTTCCCTGTGCTTTTTTGGCCATTTGTTTTTCTTGCCTCAATTTTTTTCTTCGATAATCCACCAAGTTTTATGCATGCAGCTGTTCAATTTTCAATAATTATATGCTATCCATTATATATTGTTGGATTAATTGTAATTAGTTTTAAAACTTATCGAAAACACATGATGATTTCAGCTATAATTCCTCTTATTACTATTGTTTTGTCTCTTCTATTTTTAATGGGAATGATTAATTAAAAAAGAAAGTTTTTTTTCTAAATTCAAACAATAACACATATCATAAAACAAACCAATGGAGTTGATTACCTTTGCAAGAAAACAAAATAAATGGAATTTAAAGGAACAGAAAATTACATTGCCTCAAGAGATTTACAAGTTGCTGTTCAGGCGGCTATTAATTTACAAAAACCATTATTAATAAAAGGTGAGCCTGGTACAGGAAAAACACTTTTGGCTTACGAAATTGCAAAAGCACTCAATAAAAGATTAATTACTTGGCACATAAAATCAACCACAACTGCCCAACAAGGTTTGTATGAATATGATGCAGTTTCAAGGCTGAGAGATTCTCAGTTGGGAAATGAAAAAGTGAATAACATTGCCAATTATATAAAAAAAGGCAAACTGTGGGAAGCTTTTGAATCGGAAGAACAATTGGTGTTGTTAATTGACGAAATAGATAAAGCAGATATTGAGTTTCCTAATGATTTATTATTGGAAATAGATAAAATGGAGTTCTTTTGCTACGAAACTGGAGAGACCATAGTAGCCAAAAATCGCCCAATTATTATTATAACTTCCAACAACGAAAAAGAATTGCCCGATGCTTTTCTTAGAAGGTGTTTTTTTCATTATATTTCTTTTCCCGATAGAGAAACACTTAAAGATATTATTGATTTACACTATGAGAAACTAGACGAAAAATTAGTCAATAATGCGTTAGATATTTTTTATGCCATACGAGATAAAAGAAACCTTAAAAAGAAACCATCAACCAGCGAAATTATTGATTGGATTAAACTATTAATTATCGGCAAAATTACCACACAAGAGCTTGATGCAGTAAAAAATGGCTCCAACGAATTGCCCTACTTAGGAGCATTGTTAAAAAACGAGCAGGATAAAAAAGCCCTTTTATCTTCATATAAATAACCTCTATACCATGTTTATTGATTTCTTTTTATTACTAAAAAACAACAAAATTCCGGTAAGCATAAAAGAGTATTTTGATTTATTGGAAGCTCTAAATCAAGAAATTGCATCATACAATATAGATGATTTTTACTTTTTATGTCGTTCGGTTTTAGTGAAAAATGAAATCCATTTAGATACATTTGATCAACTTTTTGGTTTATACTTTAAAGGAATTGAAACCATTTCTACCGAAGATGTTTTAAACATTCCCGAAGAATGGCTGAGAAAAAATGGAGAGAAATTTCTTTCAAAAGAAGAAATGGAAAAGATAAAATCGTTTGGAGATTTAGATAAAATTTTAGACCAATTAAAAGAGTTACTTAAAGAACAAAAAGAAAGACATCAAGGAGGAGGTAAATGGATAGGCACAGGAGGAGTTTCTCCATTTGGAGCCTACGGATATAATCCCGAAGGAATAAGAATAGGGCAAGATGAAAGCCGACACCGAAAAGCTATAAAAGTATGGGATAAAAGAAGTTTTCAAAATCTTAATGAAGAAGTGGAGCTGGAAACCCGAAACATGAAAATGGCATTGAAAAAACTACGGATATTAAGCAGAGAAGGAAAAGCTGAAGAGTTAGATTTGAATAAAACCATTATAAAAACTTCAAAAAATGCAGGAATGTTAGAGGTGGAAATGGTTCCGTCAAAAAAAAATACAGTAAAAGTATTGTTGTTTTTTGATATTGGAGGATCAATGGACGACCATATAGAGCTATGTTCTCAATTATTTTCAGCTGCAAAATATGAATTTAAACACCTTTCATTTTATTATTTTCATAATTGTATTTATGAATTCTTATGGAAAGATAATGCTAGAAGATGGCACGAAAAAATTCCTACAGATGAAATTTTGAACACGTATAATGAAGATTACAAAGTAATTATTGTAGGTGACGCATCCATGTCGCCCTACGAAATTTTTTATAAAAACGGTAGTGTTGAACATTACAATGAAGAAGCCGGAATAACATGGCTTAATAGAATAAAAGAACATTTTCCCTACTTCGTTTGGCTAAACCCTGTTGCCGAAAACGACTGGCAATACACCGAATCTATTGGAATGATTAAGAAAGTAATGAACGATAGAATGTATCCACTTACCATTTCAGGAATTGAACAAGCTATAAAATGCTTGAAACAAAAAAATGTTGTTACTGAAAATTCATTAATGGAATGAAGCAACCGTTATGATTACTCTTCTTTAATTTTCTTCCCTTCCTTATAATAAGCTGTTTTTAATACTTTTCCAGCTTGTTTGGCATAAAACACCCATTTTCCATGAGCTTGCCCATTTTTGTATTCTTTTTCACTTTCTAACGTGCCAATAGCATACCATGAGGTAACTTTTCCTTCTTGTCTTCCTTTAACCAGGGTTTGCTCATACATTTTATTACCATTTTCATAAAAATAAGTCCATTTTCCATCTTGTTGGTTGTCATTAAATTCTCCTTCTGTTTTGGGTTTTCCATTTTCAAACCATTCATAATACATTCCTTGTTTTACGGAAATAAGGCGACTATCATCCACCTCCATAAACTTATTATTTTTATCCTTATAAAATTTCTTTTTAACTTCGGGTTTTACCAAATAGGTTTCTAATAACTCTTGTTTCCCGTTTTCGTGCCAATGCTCCCAAATGCCGTCTTTTAAGGCTTGTTTGTAGTATCCGCTGTAATCTTGTTGTCCGTTCATATACCAACCTTCCCATTTTCCATTCATCAATCCATTAGTGTAATTTCCAATGTCTTTTTTTTCTCCTGAATCGTACCATGATTTCCATTCACCTTCTTCCTTGCCATTTAAAAAGTTTCCTTGCATTACCAATTGTTTTTGCTCAGAATAAAAACTCCATTGGTCGTGTTTAAGGTTTTCTTTATAGCTTCCTGTTTTCCATATCTCACCGTTGGGATACCAATACGTCCATTTTCCATCTTTTTTATCGTTTTTATAATATCCTTCATAACTTTTGTTTGCTTTTGAATCATAAAACGTCCATAACCCATCTTTCAACTCATTGTTGAAATGTCCAACAAAATCAATGTTTCCATTTTCGAGCCAATAGGTCCATTTCCCTTCTTTTTTTCCGAGTTTGTAGCTTCCTTCAGCACTCAATTTTCCATTTTCAAACCACTCTTTGTAAACACCTTCTTCTCTACCATTCAAAAAATTAATTTCTTTTAATTTTTGACCATTTTCATACCAATATTCCCATAGTCCATCATTTAATCCATTATTGAAATTTCCTTTAAAACGAATCTTTTCATCATCATAATAAAATTGCCAAATTCCATTTTTTATCCCAGCTACATAATTTCCTTGAGCTGTTTTAGTTGCATCTTCATTATATTCAATCCATAATCCATTTTTTTTTCCATTAAGGTATGAACCTTCCATTTTTGGTTTTTTATTTGGGTAATAATCCATGTATTTCCCATTACCGTTAGAAACTAATTGATTGCCTTTTTCATCCCAAAAACTTTGAAGAAGTTCTTTATTTTCTTCAAATGAAATTAAACTTTTTTGTTGTTTGTTCTCATGCCAACTAACCCAAGTTCCTACTCGTTCGTCTCGTTTATAATGTCCTTCTTCCATTTTATTTCCTGATGGATAAAAAAATGTCCACAAACTATCTTTATAGCCAATTTTATTAAATCCTGTTAGTTCTAATTGCCCATTCTCATACCAAGATTTACATGCTCCATGTTTCATGGAACGCAAAAAGTTGCCTTGTTCAATTTTTTTACCTTGTTCATTGTAATTCACATATTCTCCGTTAAATTCTCCATCCTTATAGGTTACTTCTTGCTGAATAACTCCTTCTTTACTCCAAAAAGTCCATTTCCCTTGTTCCAATCCATCTTTAATTTCTCCTTCAGCTTTTTTGTTTCCATTAGTCCATTTATAGGTATGCAATTGAGCATAAATAGTAGTATTAAGTAAAATAAAAAGTATTGCTAATCGAATATTCATATCATGAAATTTTTAATCACGAATTTAACGTAAAAAAGCCAGCTATATTCCATGGTTACATAATTTTTATTCTCATTTTAATAACAACAATTGTTGAATGTATATTTATTTTGTTTCAGTATTAAGTTTTTGATGTTACTTTTACAGCTGAAAATTAATTGTTTTATCGTTTGGAAAAAATAACCAATAACATTACTTCTCTTTTAACACAGTCTTCTAATCTAATGGAAGATGATCCAATTGTTGCTATTGATTTAGCTCATGATGCAGAAAAAATAGCATTAGAACATTTCAATACCAAAGGATTAGCCGATAGCTTAAAACAAATTGCGCTTTGCTATTCCAATGCATCTAATTATGCAGAAACGATGAAAGCTGCTTTACATGCAAAAGAATTATATCAATCAACTGACAATTATAAAGGTGAAGCAGAATGTTTAAATATTTTGGGAGGAGTCTATAATTTTTTAAAAGATTATCACAAACGGTTAGAATGTAATTTAGAGTGCTTGGCTCTCAGAGAAAAAGCAAATGATATGAAGGGGCAACTCAGTACCTATAATAATATTGGAGACACCTATACTGTAATGGGTGATTATGAAAATGCCATCCGTTATTTTAATATTTGTTTAACATTTCCCGATTTAACTACGCACATCAAAGCAATTGTTAACCACAATATTGGAGAAGTTCATTTTTTTAAAAAAGAATTTGAACAAGCCCTTACTTATTTTGAAATCGGACTAAACTACGGTATTGAAAGCAACTATTGGCAAATAATAATAGCTTCTAGTGCAATGAAAGCTGATATTTTTATTACTCAAGGAGAAGACATTAAGGCACTAGAAATACTAGAATATGCATTGGATATTGCTCAAAGAAAAAAATCTAAAAAAGAGCAAATTCCGCTTTTTAATTTATTTGCGAAAGTCTATAATAACCTTGCAAATTTTGAAAAAGCATTTTATTACCTCAATCTTCATAATCAATATAGAGATGAATTAGAGAAAGAAAATAGTGCCCAAAAATTAAAAAAAATTGAATTTGAATTTCAGTTTAAAGCCATTACCTCTGAAACCGAAGAAATAAAAAAGAAAAACAAACAACTAACACATGCGTTTAATCAAATTGAAATTCAACGTAATGAAATAGAAACTAAAAACATTGCTATTACTGATAGTATTCATTATGCCAAACGAATTCAATTGGCAATATTGCCAAACGAAACAAAACTCAACACTTGTTTAGAAAATTATTTTGTTTTTTATCAACCAAAAGATATTGTTAGTGGAGATTTTTATTGGGTAGAAAACATTGGGAGCAAAGTAGTGTTTGCAATAATTGATTGTACTGGACATGGTGTTCCTGGTGCTTTTGTGAGTTTAATTGCTTTTAATTTATTAAACAAAGTGGTGTTGGAACATAAAATGACCTCTCCAAAGAAAATATTGACTACACTCAACAAAGCAATGATTAACCAGTTTAAAAAATCAGAATCTGCAATAAGTGATGGTTTTGATATAGGAATCTGTTGCTGGGACAAAACAAATCATTCACTACAATTTGCTGGGGCAAATCACTCTCTATTCATAGCATCAAACAGTGAGTTGATGGAAATTAAAGGAACGAAATCATCCATTGGTTATTCGCTCTATGAAAGAAAAGTAGAATTTATTGAGCATGAAGTGCTTATTAAAAAAGGGAATACTATTTATCTTTCTACAGATGGTTTACCCGATCAATTTGGAGGAGAAAGAGGTAAGAAATTGAAATGGAAAGGATTGAAAAATTGGCTCGTGGAAATTCATCCTGCATCTATGAATAACCAAAAAAATAAGGTTCATCAACTTTTTAAAAATTGGAAAAAAGATCAAGAACAAGTTGATGATGTTTGTATGTTGAGTGTTACTTTTTAATTTTTGTTTTTAATAAAACAGTTAATTTTTGAAAATCCATCAAACTTAGAACTCCTATTGTTAAAAACAGTAATGCAGGTATTTTATATCTTACCAAAGCTCCCATAACTGGAGTTGTTATCCCTACAAAAACAAGAATTAATAATGCAGAAGCAAACACAAAAACCACTAAATTGCTATTGAATTTCTTTTTACGAAAAAAAATAGCCACTATTATCAATAATAAAACAAAAAAGTTTTCTATGCCACTTACTAAAAGTAAAGGATTTCTTGATGAAAACAAAAAAGGTTTAAACATGGCATAATACAACGCTTTTGGTACGTGTAAAGCAAACGAAACAACATCTCCATCTAATTTATTTGTATGAATTAAACTTCCTGATGCAGGTTGATTAAATGTTATATTAAAAATCGTTGTATCATCATTATAAACAAGAGGCACAAATTTATTACTGCCTTTTTTCCTAAATTCTATTGCCATGTGTTTAGGAAGTTTACAAAGGGTATCATTTATGAAAACAATTGATGCTTTATCTTCATACGGAATCCGAATTTCGCCTTTATCATTATGCATATAAACTCCACCCTGAGCCATATTGACAAAGTTGTTTTGTTTAGTAGCAATTTGGTTGATAATGCTGAATTTTGGGAATAATGCTCCAAGGGAAATCCCGATTAAAACAACAACAAAATACCCTAAAAAATAACTTAAAACAACACGTTTCCATTGGTATTTTTCTACCATAAAATAAATAAATAACGCTGGGATTATAAGCAGAAACAGATACGGCTTAATGCTTAACATGATTAGTGTTGAAAGTAATAAAAGTAAAATATATTTTACCGATTGAAAAACGTGAATAAGGTTAAAATAGGCATACAAAAACAAGCCTAATCCAAAAAACAAAACACTTTCTTTACTTACTCCTGTTGACCAAAATAGTACTGATGGAACAAAAAACACTACTAAAAGCAATAATTTTTTATACTCAAAAAAACGCTCAAAAGCTTTGTACAGAAAAGTAAATCCTACAAACGACAAAAAAGTAAACACTACTAAATGAACCCCATAATAACCAAATGACACAAAATGTAATAATGCATTAAGTTTAACCATTAACCTACTATCATTATAAAGTTCGTTTGGATTGGAGTTAACCCAAAAATTCAATTTATTGATATAAGCTTCTTGAATAAGCGAAGTTTCACCGCCAAAAATCAAGCTGAAAAAATCGGATGGACTTTCATGAAAAAGGTTAAATAAAACAACACTATCATCAAAAAATTTAAAAATATCAGCCGTTGACCTATCTTGATAATAAAAAGTATATAACAGAAAAAAAACTAAGGCTACAGCTATTTTAACTGTGAAAATTAAAGGAAGTAATGCTCTTTTAAGAAACGAAAAATGAAAAAACGAATGCTTATAAATGATATAGCAAAAGGTTAAAAAAAATACAATTGGCAGAATAAATTCAAACAATGTTTATCGTTTAATAACTTTAGGTACTTTAATAAAATCCGTATCTTTATCTGGAGCATTTTCAAGGGCTTCTTGTTGTGTAATCGTCTGTACAACAATATCTTCTCTTAATGTTGGTTTTTCGTCCAACATATAAACAAGTGGCTCAATTCCATTGGTATCAACTTCATTCAGTTTATTTACAAAGTTTAACATTCTAGTTAAATCAGTTTGAATTGAAATTTCAGCTGTTTCATCAAATTCTAATTTTGCTAAAGCAGCTAATTTTTGAACCGTTTTTTTATCTATGCTCATCGTTTAAAAGTTGATTATTAATTATGTTAAACACTTTATCTCGTAAAGGTATAATATCTTTTTCAGTTAACCCTATGGTAGAAATAGGTTGGTGAATAATTGCTCTTGCAATGCCAGGACCAGCTTTTCCTGAAAACAATCCGCCCATTTCTAATCGTTTATAATTATCTAAGAAAGTAATTGGAATTATTGGCGTTTGATTTTCAATTGCCAATTTAAATGCACCACTTTTAAATGGAAACATTTCGGGGGTTTTGGTAGATATTGTTCCTTCAGGAAAAATAACAACGCTCCTCCCTTTTTGAAGTTCCACAGCACACCTCTCCATTGCTCTTTTGCCAGAAGCACTACTTTTTCTGTTCACGGTAATATGCATATTTTTAAAGAAAATATTAAACACAGGAACTTTTGCCAACTCTTCTTTTGCCATAAAAACAAAATAATTTTTAAATGTTTGATATAAAATTACAATATCTAAATAAGAAGAGTGGTTAGAAACAATCACATAAGATTTATTTTTCTGAATAAATTCTTTGTTTTTAAGATTTACTCTAATACCCGTTAATAGCATCAATATTTTAGTATGATAGATGAGTAACTTAAATCCGTTTTTATACCTTTTTTCTTTATGTAAAAAAACAAGGTATATCGGATAAAAAAGTAACAGAAACACAATGAAACACAGTATTACATACAGCTTCCAAATACCTCCTGCTATTTCTCTTATTTTTTTCATTAATAGCAAAAGTATTAAAAAGCACGTTGTTAATGTTTTTTATTAAATTTTAAAGTTCAGAAAACTAATAAAAAAAATTTACTTTTGCTGCATGGCAAGAATATTAACAGGAGTACAAAGCACAGGAACTCCACACTTAGGAAATTTATTAGGGGCAATTTTACCCGCAATTGGAATGGCTAATGACAAAAAAAATGAAGCTTTTTTGTTTATTGCCGATATGCACTCGTTAACCCAAATAAAAAACAAGGAAACATTAAGAGATAATACTTACAAAACAGCAGCTACTTGGTTGGCGTGCGGTTTAGATCCTGCAACTACTGTTTTTTACAGGCAATCTGATGTTGCTGAAGTTGCTGAATTATCTTGGTATTTAAGTTGTTTTTTCCCTTATCAACGCCTAACATTAGCTCATTCCTTTAAAGATAAATCGGATAGGTTGGAAGATATAAATGCTGGTTTATTTACCTATCCAATGCTTATGGCTGCCGATATTTTATTGTATGATGCTAACTTTGTTCCAGTTGGGAAAGACCAGTTACAGCACTTAGAAATGACACGAGATGTAGCAGGTAGGTTCAATCATTTAATGGGAGAAGCATTGGTATTACCAGAACCTATTATTCAAAAAGATGCCATGCTTATTCCTGGTACAGATGGCGAGAAAATGAGTAAATCAAAAGGAAATTTAATTAATATTTTTTTGGATGATAAAAGTTTAAGAAAGCAAATCATGTCTATACAAACAGACAGTACACCGCTTGAAGCTCCTAAAAATACTTCAACTTGTATTGTTTTTAAATTATATAGTTTAATTGCAACTGCTGAACAAACCGCAGCAATGGCAACCAATTATGAAGGTGGAAATTATGGTTTTGGACACGCCAAACAAGCGTTGTTTGATTTAATTTGCACACGATTTAAAAAGGAGAGAGAAAAATTTAATTATTACATGAATAATTTGAATGAATTGGAAGAAGAATTGCAAAATGGTGCTGAAAAAGCCAGAAAAACTGCTCAACCTGTTTTGCAGCGTGTAAGGGAAAGATTGGGGTATTAAAAAGAAATCCCTTTGATAATTATCAAAGGGATTTCTTTTTAATCAATCAACACACTTTGTTAATTTGCTGCAATTTTGAATTTTACAGTAAATAAATCATCTATCATTTTATCTCCTAAGCCTTCAAAGAATTTTCCAGAACCATATTTAATGTCATATAAAGTTCTATCTACTTGTACTTCTGCATAAGCAGCTACTTTACCATCTTTTATTTCAATAGTAGCAGGAAATTCAATAGGTTTTGTAATTCCTTTTATTGTTAAATCAGCTTTAACGGTAAAAATACTTCCTTTTGTTTTTTTAGTTGAATTAATTTTAAGAATGGCAATGATATGATTTTGAGTGTCAAAAAAATCAGGAGAGTTTAAATGTCCTTCTAGCTTTCCTTTGTATTCACCTTCTAAATCAGTAACCAAAATTGATGTCATGTCAATAATAACCTCTCCTGATGTAACTGAACCATTTTCTACTTTTATGGAGCCTTCTTTAATGTTAATAGTTCCAGTATGTTGACCTGTAACTTTTTTACCTATCCAATCAATAGAACTTAATTCCTTATTAATGTGTAAATGATTATCATCATCGTGTTTTACTGTAGTAAATGATAATGTTGTTAATGCAACAACTGCGATGCTTAAAAAAATTTTCTTCATAGTTTTAGTTTTTAAATTAATAATACTGCAAATATATGTATATACATTTAATGTTTATACATATTTTAGTTAAATAATTGTTAAAATTATGTAAAAAACTTATTTTTAGAAAGTTATAAAATCATTTAATTTCCTGACACAATTCAATTAGCACTCCATTTGCAGATTTTGGGTGGACAAAACATACTAATTTATTGTCTGCTCCTTTTTTTGGTTGTTCGTTTAATATAATAAAACCTTCTTTTTTTAGGCGTTCCAGCTCTTTAACTATATCATCAACATCAAAAGCAATATGATGAATTCCCTCTCCTTTATTCTCAATAAATTTTGCAATTGCACTTGTAGGTTTTGTTGCTTCTAGTAATTCAATTTTATTTTCACCTATCTGAAAAAAAGAAGTAGTAACTGATTCGGATTCAACAACTTCTGTTTTATAAGAAGGTTGATTAAATAGCTTAGAATAGATTTCAACAGCTTCAGATAAATTTTTAACGGCAATTCCAATATGTTCAATTTTATTCATCATGTAGCAAAAAAAATCCTCACTATTTTATTAGTGAGGATATTTTAGTATATTAAAATTATTTTATTTATTTCTTAACGAAAGTTTCAGATTTGCTATCATAATTAAGATAGTAAATTCCTTTTTTAAGATTGGTCACATCAACAGAGCTTCCATATCCTTTTTTAATAATATTAGCATAACTATCATATATTTCATATAGAGTTTCAGCACTAAATGTGATGATATCTTTTACTTTAATAGGGGTGAATGTAACCACTTCTTTTGTTGATACATATCTTGCTGCTTGAGAATATTTTGGCTTGCCAGAATAATCAACTTGTTTCACTCTAAATTTATTTTCTCCTGAATGAGATTCAATTTTAAATTCGTATTTATTTTCTGTAGAAGTTCCAACACCATCAACTTCACCTACTTTAATCCATTTGTTCCATCTAAACTGTTCTACAATAAAAGTAAGTTTTCCTGTTTCATTAGAAGTTGTCCACTCAAAATTTCCGTCTTTTGAAATATTCATATTCACAATTTCAAAAGTACTCTTAGGTTTAAGCACCTCTGGGTTTAATACTTTTGGTTTACAATCATCTTTGTGTTTAATTTTCACAATAACAGGGTCGCCTACTTTTAACTGAAAAGCAGTGAAATCAATTTCAAATGCACTTGAGTTGACTTCATCGGTAGTAACATCACCATTAATAGTTACTTCAAAAGTACAAAATCCAACTCCAGAACCTGCAAAAGGATTTTGAACATAGAGATTTTTTCCTTGATAATGTCCTTCTAAAACAATAACTCCAGCATAACTAGAAAATGCTATAAGGATGGAAAATAGTAATGTGAATGTATTCTTCATTTTTATAATATATTAAGTCTTTAACTTATTTAAACGCAATATTAACTCCTTATTTAGGATTTTCAAAATATTTTTACGTATTTATCGTATTTATAACCACTTTTATCGATTTTGTTATATATGTAAACGATAAAATACTTAAAAATAGAAAACAAAAATAATATTTTTTATAAAACTCAAGCACTATTTTTAAAAAAATTACAAAAATAACAGTGTATTTTTTATTTCTGTACTTTTGTGCGGATGAA
>Ga0100381_1000452_pt1 | contig 41820 bp, 22 predicted proteins | sample CryGeymeta201505_FD_80416 | JGI IMG/M metagenome (GOLD analysis project Ga0100381, IMG submission 80416) | Groundwater microbial communities from Crystal Geyser aquifers in Utah, USA - Crystal Geyser metaG 2015-05 | ecosystem: Environmental > Aquatic > Deep subsurface > Groundwater | place: USA...
AGTTCGTACAAAAACAAATAAAAACTGAAGATTATAACGAAGTAAAGATACAATCGTTTCTTTAAGCGAAGTTTATCTAATTGCACAAATTGCATTAAAAAAAGAATGCAAAAAGAGGCGCCAAGTATTGTTAAAAGCTGGTATATATTTATCACAATTTTCATCTAAGATTATTTTCAAATAGAAAACAAATAAAACGTTTTGTATGCCGGATACTAAAAAACGTAATTAAACAAATTGCAAAAAATTGTTTAGCCCAATTTAAAACATTTTTAGGACAGTTAATTTGTGCTGCTAAAAGTTCTCCGCGGAACAAGCACATGTAACGCGGAGAACCTTTTTAAATAATTATTTGACCAGAATCATTTTTTTATTTTTGCTGAACTCACCGGCGGATATTTTATAAAAGTAAACACCGCTTGAAAGGGAAGCCGCATTAAAAATGATATTATAACTGCCGGGTATTTTGTAATCATTTACAAGCGCCGCCACTTCCTCGCCCAACAAATTATATACTTTTATAGAAACAAAGTTTTCCTGTGAAATGGAATATCTAATAGTCGTCGCTGGATTAAACGGATTGGGATAATTTTGGTATAATTGAAACTCACTAACGGTTACTCCCGGTGCATTTTCACTAAAGGAAACACCGCCGTTACTTGTCTTTAATATCGTTCCGTAAATACCTGCTGCCCATCCTGTTTGAGAATCAAGAAAGAATAAAGATGTAAACGAATTATTTGTAGGACATGCTTGTTCTGCCCAGTTCGTTCCGCCGTCTGTTGTTTTCATAATCAATCCATATTCACCGGCAGCCCAGCCATTATTGCTGTCAGTAAAATAAACCGCCTTCAAAGATCTATCTGTTCCACTTGATTTAGCAGTCCATGTTTCTCCGCCGTCAGTAGTTTTCAAAATTATACTGAATGGAAATCCTGTTGCAGGAGCGCCGACAGCCCAGCCGTTATTTTGATCCATAAACTGAACCGAATACAAAGCATTTGAATATCCGGTGTGTTTAGCACTCCAACTCCCTCCGCCGTCTGTTGTTTTTATTACTCTCCCTTCTTCGCCAACAGCCCAGCCATTATTCATATCAATAAAACAAAGCGACCAAAGTGATGAGGTAAACCCGGAAAACTGCGGCATCCAGGTAGCGCCGCCATTCGAGGTATAGATAATTTTTCCATCCCAGCCTGCAGCCCAGCCATTATCAGCATCAAGAAAAGTAACAGAACGAAGACTGTTGTTTATACCGCTTGCCTGCTCTACCCAATCGCTTCCGCCATTAGTAGTTTTTATAATTGTTCCGTTGTCACCAACAGCCCAGCCTGTGGAAGCATCAACAAAACTTATAGACCTAAGCCACTCATCGGTTGGAGTAGTCCTTTCGTTCCAATAGGTTCCGCCATCTGTAGTAAAACATACTTTGCCAGACTGTGCGGCTGCCCATCCGGAAGTAGAATTTATAAATTCAATATCATTTAAAAAAAGAGTCGGTCCTCTCAAATTTACAACCCAATTCAAACCGCTATCGTCTGAACCGACAATTACACCATTCCAACCCACCGCCCAAATGTTGTACTGGTCGGCATAATTTACTGATAGCAAATCAAAATCTGTAAGATGGATTTGAGTTTCCCAAAAGGCTCCGCCATTAGTGGTTTTAAGAATATTGCCCTGCTGACCTACTGCGCATCCATGATTCAGGTCGATAAAATCCACAGAAAAAAGTCAATCATAATAATTGCTGGTTTGAGGTGACCAGTTATTTCCACCGTCAATGGTTTTAATAATTGAACCGGATGCCCCAACAGCCAGCCGTTCATTGTATCAACAAAACAGACAGAACGGAGATTGTCACCCGTTGGAGATGGTTTAATCGACCAGTTTTCTCCACCGTTGGTTGATTTCAGAATTGTTCCGAAACCCCCAACTGCCCAGCAATGTTCAATGTCTAAACAATATATTGATTCTAAGTATTCGCTGGTTCCGGTTGTTTGTTCAGTCCACGTTGAACCGCCATCGGTTGTTTTCAGAATTCTTCCGTACCAACCTGCTATACAGCCGTTGTTTGCATCAGCAAAACGAACAGAAGTTAAGTTATCAATTGTTCCGCTGTGCTGCGCCGTCCATGTGTTTCCACCGTTTGTTGTTTTAACAACAGTTCCTGAATAACCAACAGCCCAGCCGAAATTTTCATCAACGAAATGGACTGATAATAAATTGTTGTTCGTGCCGCTATTTTGATAGTTCCAGTGATAACCATCCGAGTTTTTCATTATCGTTCCGCCGTTGCCTACTGCCCAACCGCTTGTTGGATTAACGAAATACACCGATATCAGTTTGTTTCCCTGCGGATAGGGGTTCTGCCAGAACCATTGTGCATTAGTAATTCCGGCAAAAAATAAAAATGCTGCAAAAAATATTTTTGTTTTCATTTCTTCGCCTTTTATTTAATTAATAACATTTTTTTACTGAGGACATACCCCGCAGTTTTTATTGTATAAATATAAATTCCGGTGGCTAAATTTTTAGGATTCCATTGAACCTGATATTCGCCCGGAGACATTTCTTGATTAACCAACTCTGCAACTTCGCTGCCAAGCACATCGTAAACCTTTAATGAAATATTTTGTACAGACGCACCGCTGTGTGTCTCTAAGAAAGGAACGCTGTAACGAATTATTGTTGATGGATTAAACGGATTAGGAAAGTTCTGGTATAAAGTAAATTTTTCCGGGTTTGCGCTTTTCGGTTTATCTTCAACGGAAACAAATTGCCCATAATTTATTGTTGAATAGTCAAAGTACGCGTCCATCGTATTTCCTCTGTCGAAACCAAATGCAAGATGACCGGATGTTAGTCTGTCGGAAGTTATATTTGTGGTACCGTTCATTACAAGTTGATCATTTGCCCACACCTTATAAACTGCAGGCGAATTTCCTTGAACTGAGAACTTTAATTTTACAGTTGTAGTTGGATTTAGTCCTGCATAATCAATTATAGTCGGTTCATAAGCATTATCTGCGTAACCGAAATACAGTGTATCGTCTTCAATAAAAAATGTAGTGTAGTTTCGGTAATCAAAAAATCTACTAAGAGAAAGTGGAGCATCGTGTGTTGCGCCGCCGCCGCCTTCAATTTCAATCTCAAAGTCGGTTACAGCACCCGCCGGTGATGCTACATAAAGAGATGTTTCTGAAGATCCGCTGTAGTTGAAATTTAATCTTCCGTTGTTGATTGTTAAAGATTGTGCAAGATTATCAAGGTCTCCAAATCTAAACCAGGGTGAGTTTATATCATTAAAGTCGTCGTTAAAAGTTCCGGGTGTGGCAATCATTGGGTTATATCTGATATCCACTTCATCTAATGACCAATCTATTGTGCTGCCTGACGAACCGATAACGTAGGCTATCATCTGACCATAAAATAGTCCTTCATCAACATTGGTTAGTTGACCGGTATAAAAAATATTTCCGTTGGCATAAGCACTTAGGCTTAAATTATTTCCCGATCGCGTTGCGTCTAATTGCATAGTATTCATAGAATCCGGAATTGGAATAGTAATTAATTTAATCACATTCGATTGAGAAAATGATTGAATATCTTCTGCATATATAATCGAGATAGAATCCCCTTCTATGTTATAAGCAACCAACGATTTGAAACCCATCCTTCCAAAACCGCCGCCGTCTATGCCGCTGGGCTCATCCCCCATTTTAACCTTAAATGAAAAATCATCCTTTGCAGCCCCGATTGGTAGAATCATGTGAATCACATCGTCATCCGGTGAGGTTAAGTGTAACTGCCCTCCCTGAACTGTTATAGTGGCATTCGGAGCAAGAAAGCCCCAACCGGGATTGCTGCCGCCATCGAATGTTTCATAATATCTATTAGAAGTTTGTAATGTAGTGTTAACAGCCGGCACATAGGAAAGCGCCGCATAATTAAAATATGCGTCTATATTATTTCCTCTGTCGTACCCGATGGCAAGCCTGCCCGCTTTCAACCTTTCGGGTAAATTATTTAAAGTGCCGCTAATAACAAGCTGATCGTTAGCCCATGCTTTATATACAGCAGGCGCGTCGCCCTCAATTGAAAATTTAAGTTTTGATAATGTTTGAGGATTTATTGCCGCAGCTTGAATTATATCCGGTTCCAATGAGTTACTTGCATAGCCAAAGTAGAGTGTGTCATCTTCTATAAAAAATGTTGTGTAATTTTTGTAATCGAAAAATCTGCTCATGTTAAATGGAGCATCGTGAGTATGTCCTCCGTTTCCTTCTACTTCAATTGAAAAATCTTTAACCGCGCCCACAGGTGGAGTTGCAAAGAACGCAGTTTTTGAAGATCCATTATAAATAAAATTTAACCTGCCGCCGTTTATATTTACTGATTGGGCAATGTTATCAAAATCGCCAAATCTAAACCAGGGGGAATTAGTGTCATCAAACTCATCCAAAAATACTCCTGCTGTTTGTATAAAAGGATTATAACTAATGTCTACTTCATCTAATGACCATTCCTTCAAACCGGGACCATCAATCGGATCGAGCATCATAACCATATTGCCGCTAAATAATCCTTCGTCAACATTGTTCAACTGTCCGTTATAAAAAACTACATCATTAACATAAGCATTGATGATTAGGTTATTCCCCGATCTAATCACATCAAGCTGAAGACTATTAACATTAGCAGGTATAGGATATTTTACAAGTGTTGTTAAATTGGGATTGCTGTATGATTGGATATCATCAGAAAAAACAACAGTAAGCGAGTCGCTAAAAAGGGGATCGGAAAAAAGAATTGCTACGAGAGATTTGAACCCCGCTCTTCCAAATCCTCCACCCTCTAAACCGGAACCGGTGCTGCCCGGTTTTATCTTAAAAGAAAAATTATCTTTCGAAGCCTCCGTCGGCGGTAAAATATAAACAAACTCATCGCTGTTTGAAACAAATTTTAGTTCCCCGTTTTGAGTAGAAATATTGGCATCTGTTGAAGTAAACGCCCAGCCAGTTTCGTTATTGTTATCGAATGTTTCGTGGTATCTGCTCGTTTGTGGAAGAGATACAGAAATGGTAAATAGTACAATTAAAAAGGTTCTCAGCACATAATTCATAATAACCTCCGAATGGTTAATTTCTATAGAAGGAGCAAATTCGAAATTAATTGTATCGAATCAGTCTCATTCCAAGTTATTTGGTTGAAAAATTCAGATTCCTTAAAATAAAATTACAATTTATTATCTATATTTAATATTGTCAATGATGCACGTGAGTCATTTTGTTTTGGGTTTAAACAGACCCATCCCTGGAATGCTTAATAAAATATTCCGGGGATGTGTAATGCTAATTTTATGTTTTTGTAAAAATCCTTTTCTTTCTTCATTTCATATGCATTTAACGTTATCTCAGAAGCATCATTTTTTTTGTTATAAAATTGCTGCCATATGTAATCTTGTAAAAATAAACTCCTGAGCTTAATCCCGCAGAGTTGAAATTAACCTCGTAATTACCCGGCGCTTTTTCTTCGTTTACAAGTGTGGCAATTTCGTTTCCGAGCACATCGTAAACTTTTAATGAAATATTTTGTACAGACGCACCGCCGTGCGTCTCAATGAAAGGAACGCTGTAACGAATTTTTGTTGTTGGATTAAACGGATTGGGATAACAATTATAAAGAATAAATTCATCTGGTAATTGCGGTTCATTTTTTACATCTGTTACAATCTGATGCTTGAAAATATACAAACCGTCGTTTCCATCGGCAAGAAGAACATGAACGGTACCGCTGTTCTTGTCTTTCTCTGAAGTAAATGCTTTTACGCCTACAGCATTTCCGTTAGTTTCCTGTTGTGCTACTTCAAGAGGGTTTTCAGGGTTTAGAATATCGAAAATGCGCAAGCCATTATCTTCATCTGCTACATACATGTACTTTTGTAAAATCGATACATCGACTGCTTTTCCATCTATTTCATCTACCAATTTCAAAACCGGATTGGATGGATCGGAAATATCTATTATCCCCACACCAACCTCACCGCAGGCAACATAAGCGTAGTCGCCGTTCAATCCAACCCTACGTGCATAGCTGCCGATAGACACGGAACCAATTTCTACGGGAGAGTTCGGATCACTTATGTCTATTATAATCAAACCATCACCCCCGCATGCTGCGTAGGCGTAATTGCCGCGTATTGTAACCGACTGGCAATATCCGATTGTATTTATAAAACCAGCCTCCACCGGATTTTCTCGATCCGAAATATCAATAATTCTTAAACCTCCAAAATCATCTGCAACGTATGCATAATCGCCTTCTACCACCACTCCCATTGCTTTTCCCGGAGTATTATAAGTAGATTCGACAATCACATCAGCGCCGTGATTCTCGAATCTGGATATTCTCAAACCATTATAACCATCTGCAGTAAGTGCTTCATCTTTACCATCATTCCGCTTCCTTAGCAGTATGTCGAATGTTTGAGATGATGAATTTCCATATACTTGTGTTCGATATCCCGAAGTGGCTGCCCATTGGAATCTATAGAAGGATACTCCCGCTGATTGTTGAGCGGTTGCTATGGTTTCATCCAGGACGGATACATTTCTCGAAAAACCGCAGGTTGGATAATCATCAAACGGTTGAGGCACAGGTTGGTATTCAAAGTCCAATATTTTAGCTCCTTTCTCTTCATCCGCAACAATGACAAAATTTCCTTTCTGTACAGCGGTTCTTGCATTTCCATCAGTATTGAATTGACCAACCTGATTCGGAGTGGTAGGATTTGTAATATCAATAACTGCAATTCCGTCTATCCCTCTGCCGACGAAAGCATAATTATCACCCAAATAAACACCTTCTAGAAAACCTCCTTGATTAAATGCCCCAACTTCGATAGGATTTGCAGGATTACTCACATCAAGTACCCTTAAGCCGCTAAACATATCAATAACATAAGCGTGATTATTCTTTACTTCGATATCCAGCGCGGGACCGGTTGTTTGGTGAGAACCAATAGGTGTGGGGGTTGCGGGATTACTCACATCAAGAATTTTTACTCCATTTGTTTGATCGGCTATATAGACGTTGCCATTTTCGTCAACCGCAATTCCATTTACGCTCCCTCCTGTAAAGTAGCTGCCAAGTTGAGATGGGTTAGCCGGAGTGGTTATATCCCAAACTGCCATACCCGCAGGACCATCAGCAATGAATAATTTGTTTGTGTCTGCGCGGATTTGATTGGCAAAACCGGGAGTATCGAATACTGTAATAGTTTGTGGATTTAACGGGTCTGTTATGTCAATTATAGTGACACCGGCTTTACCGAGAGCTGCGTAAACGTAATTATTAATTAATTGAATATCATAAACTACACCGGGAGTAACAGTTCGTCCAAGAAAAAATGCTTGATTGGTATCCGTGTACTGAATGAAGTCGATATTACCCCCGTTTCCAACCGCTGCAATATTTGCATTAGCATCTACCGCAAAACATGGTCCGTCGGCAAATCTAAATTCGAGATTTAAAGTATCCCAAAGTGCAGGTTCAGAAAAAATAGTTATTTCATGATTTACGGCTTGATCCAGTGTAACCAGAAGTTCCGCTGCGGCATGCGAATGAATGAGAGTGGTTAATAAAAGCGCGTAAAGAGAAAATATTCTAAAAGATTTCATATTAACTCCTTTTGATGTTATTTTAAATAAAGCCTGAAGTATTTTCCATATTTGTTTTTGTTATTGAATAATTTATTTTATAAATATTTGTTTTCCGAGTGCTTTGCAATTTTCAACAAAATATAATGATTTTCTATTTATTTCACTAATATTAATTTTTTTGTTGCAGTAAAACTGCCAAATTGAAGCTTGTAAAAATATACTCCGCTACTGTATTTACTTCCGTCAAACTCAACCTCATACACCCCCGGTGCTTTTTGTTCGTTTACAAGTGTTGCCACTTCATTACCGAGTACATCATAAATTTTCAAAGTAGTAAATCCAAAATCCGAAATCGTAAATTTTATTTTGGTTGTTGGGTTGAATGGGTTTGGGTAGTTTTGGTGAAGTAAATTGGTTGATGGTACAACGAACTGAGATTTCTTTACATCTAGAGCGATACTGTCGATAATGATTCTTGCAATTGTTCCATATTTACCAACTGTAAAGCCAATATTTTTGTTTGGAAAGTGAATAGAATTTAATGGCGCAGTAATAATTGAATTAACTTCTGTCCAGGTTATTCCCCCATCCGTGGTTGTTGCTAAAGAAGAATTTCCGGTGTGCTGTGAGGTGAATGCAACATATCCTTCGTTTGAATCGATAAATATAATATCATTTATTTTGGGAAGAGCATCGATTTGAAAACCGCTCCAAGTTTGTCCGGCATCAGTGGTCTTGAAAATTTTTCCATGCCAGCCTGCAACAAAACCTGTATCCCGGGAAACAAAAAACACAGAATTAAAGGAACTACTGTTGCTCAGATTTAGTTTTAACCAACTGTTTCCACCGTCAGATGATTTTAATATTCCCCCCTGATAACCGTCTCCAAATCCAACAACATACACTTCTGAAGTTGTAGCACAAAAAACATCCTTAAACTCATTCGCCGGAAAACCGTGATTCACTATAGACCAATTTTCACCGGCATCGGTTGTCTTTAGTATTAAACCTTTGCCGACAGCAAATCCAACATTTGGTTCAGTAAAATGCACAGAATTTAAAAAGGTAGCGGAGTTGCTATATTTTATCGTCCAGCTCATTCCGGCATCGGTTGTTTTAAATATTCTGCTTCTTTCAGCCAAAACAAAGCCGGTATTAGAAGATGTAAAAATCAGCGAATTTAAACGTCCGCCTATTCCGCTGTTTATTTTAATCCACTCGTTTCCTGCATTAGTTGTTTTCCAGATTTTTCCATCCGGGGTTCCCGAAATATAACCAACTTTAGAATCAGTAAAATAAACCGATGAAAAATTTTCTATATGCCCTTTTGTTTTATCACTCCATGTAGAACCTCCGTTAGTAGTTTTATAAATTAAACCTCCGTCACCAACAATTAATCCTGTTTCGGCAGTTGAAAAGGATACTCCTAAAAAATTCGCATAAAAATTTGAAGGATTCCAGACAGAGATTTCCCATGACTCACCTCCATCAGTTGTCTTATAAATCATTCCGTTCTCTGCGCATGCATACCCAGTTAACTGATTTAAAAAATATATTGATTGGATAGCACTTGCATGCGATCCCGGATGTTTAATAATCCAGTTTTCACCCATGTCGGTGGTCTTAGCAATTATACCCATTCCCCCGCCTGCATAACCCGTACAAGAATCAACGAAAAAGATTGAGTAAATGCCTAAATCGTTAACTAAAGCAGACGGCGACCAACTTAGTCCTCCATCCACAGTCTTCCAGATTTTTCCAATACCAGAAATAAATCCAACGCTATCATCAATAAAGTGAACTGAAAAGAGACTTGAGTTAAAAGAATGAGTAACATCCACCCACGTATCGCCTCCATCAATTGTTTTGATGCAGCTTGAACCGCCTACTGCATAACCACAGTTTTCACTTGTAAAATAAACCGATACCACATCACGATTAGTGTTTTTATAATTCCAGGTAATTCCCCCGTCAGTTGTTTTAAGCAATGCCTCGTTAATACCTGCAGCATAACCGGTGAACTCATCAACAAAATGAAATGAAAGAAGATTATAATCAAAACATGAATTTTGAATTGACCAATTTTCACCGCTGTCAGTAGTTCTTATTATTAAACCTTTGTCACCAACGGCTATACCAATACTTTCAGAAATAAAATGAATATCCCGTAAAGTATTTGCAGATGGATAAGGATTTAAATACTCCCACTGAGAAAATAAAGTTGTTGTTAGTCCGAGAAAAACGAGAAATAAATTTTTCATAATCACCACCAATATTATTTTATTAAAACTAATTTTTTTGCCGAGCTAAACGAGCCGGCAGTAATTGTATAAATATAAACCCCGCTCGAAAGCGTCGAAGCATCAAACTCTACAGAATAAATTCCCGGAGATTTTTCTTCATCAACAAGCACGGCAACTTCATTACCGAGTATATCATAAATTTTCAAAGTAGTATATCCAAAATCCGAAATCGTAAATTTTATTTTGGTTGTTGGATTAAATGGATTGGGGTAGTTTTGACTTAAGCTAAAATCGAGTATGCGCGGTTCATTGTTAATACCAACAACATCAGTTATAAAATGTCTTCCATTGATATAAGCTTCTTGAAGGACGGTAGACTTATACTCATCATACTGCGGATAATTTAAATTTTGTTTTTGATAAATAAGCCCGATTGAATCTTTGAGAATATAATAAGATTCCGCATTCATTACAGAAGAATATGTCCTTTCCTCCGAGCTTATAAAAAACTTGCCGGTAATAATATTCGTTGTATATTTAACCTTGTGGTTCTGCCCGAACCTGCTGTCGAATAAAATATCATTAATTTTTTTATCAACGTTTTCAATAATGTATTCTTTGGGTCCGATTATTGAATCATACAAATATAAATTCGGGTCGTTAACATCGAATCTGTAATAATTTTTGAATCCGGAAAGAGTATTTTCAATTTCAAAATACTTTTTATTGTTTACCGTTATGGAATCTCCGTTTTGCACCAACCAAAAACTCCGGACAAAAATACTATCATTTGATCCAGCCGGGAAATAATACTCATTGTATTTCCATTTGTTATTTACCGCAAACGGCAGAAAAGATTTTTTAGGATATTCAATTTTTATGTAACCGGATTCGGGAACGTATTCAATATTATTCTGAAGATATTTTGTCTTTACAATATATCTATAGTTAATAGAATAGCCGTCTTCGAGCAGATTGAAATTGAATGACTCTCCCGTAAAAGAAAATTTGCCCAATCCTGCTATGTAAGTACCTGAGATAGTATCAATATTTAAAATATTATTATTCTTTTTATAAAACCATTCAACCCACATTTTGTCTACAAATTGTACCGCTCCTATTGAATGCGGGTGCGAGGGAACTATTTTGCCTATGATAAAATTATAACCAGATGATACATTCTTGGGGTATAGTGAATCTGCTATTGTAGTTTTATAACGCAAATTGTTTGGCGGTAGACCCATTAGAGAATAATCAATAACATAATAAAAGTTTGATGTGTAAATATTCGGATAATTGGACATATAAATTGGTCCGATATTCTGAGTAAAATAGCAATTACCATTAGATAAAAAACCTTTAGAACTAAATGTTGTGTCTAAAAAATTGAAATGGTAATCAAGTACTCTTGCATTTCTGAATGTTCCGTCAGGGGCTATTTGGAAATATGTATAATCGTGTAGTTTTGTAAAATCAATTACAATGTATTCGGTTTCTCCAATTCGCCCAAATAGTATTTTACTGTTTTGATCAAAATGAAACAGAAAATTTGTTCCGTAATCAGCAAGATTTTCAATTCTAAAATATCTACTGGAATTTATGAAAGTATCCGATACAACCTTTACGGTAGTTAATGAATAAGTATGAGTAGGGGTTGTGAGGTTTACTTTTAAATCTCTTAAATATTGCCATGTATTGCCAACTTCTAGTGGAAACCAATTTTGCGCAAACGAACTTCTGTAAAACAGAAGCATAAAAAGAGTAAAAAAGATTCTTAAAAATATTTGATGATATTTTTTCATTTTAGTACAATCATTTTGTTAGATATAGTTTTGGAACCGGCTGCAAGCCGATAAATATAAACCCCGCTCGAAAGTTTACCCGCATTAAACTCAACCGAATAATTTCCCGGTGATTTTTCTTCATCAACAAGCAATGCAACTTCATTACCAAGTACATCATAAACTTTTAGTGAAACATGCTGCGTACCGCCTACTGCAAATTGAATAGTTGTTGTTGGGTTGAATGGGTTGGGGTAATTTTGGTAAAGTTTAAAACTAATGTTTTTTATTCCATCAGATTTTACACCCGTTGGATCGAGATGAAAAACAAGATAACCGGTTTCCGGATTTACTGCATATGTTGGAATAATTCCTCTATCGTTTGAATAAAATCTATAATTGAGATCGTATGTATTGTAATAAAATGAATCGGGAAAATAAATATTATCTATAAAAAAATTAGAGTTTGGCTGGTGATTTAAATGCTTTCTAAAAGTTTTGGTTGAGTCAGAGCCTTTTGAAAAAAAGTATTCTATTTCCACACTGTCAACAAAAAATATACTCCCTTGCGGGGTAGAACCACTTTTATCGTAAGGATGATTCGCCGTTATCCCGATTGTAAACATAGAATCATTTTGAATAAAGGCTGCTTCAATATTTATTGTGGGAACATAATTTGCTTTATAGAGAAAAAACGAATCGCCAATTTTTATTTTTGCTTGAATTATATTAGAATTTCTTTGGTAACTAGAACCCATCGGTCCGGTTTCTGTATAATACGAATAACTATAACCCACAGAATCATTATAATGTTTCCATTCCCTTCCCCAAAATACCGGACTGTATTCTGTAGATTTATAATACCTTTTGTGACCGAATAGATCTTTATAACCATCCCCAACCGTTATTGTAATATTCCCGGATTGAAAAGTTTGACCAGCTTTTAAATTAAAATCCATCCACAATACATCACCGGTGACCCCATATCTATACATTTTATTATCTTCGTATCGGAAAAAATTATTAAAACCGCTCCCATTAATACGGTAGTACTTTATATCCGAGATAAGGGTATCATAGAGTACATTTATTGCCATTAGACTGTATGAGCTTGAACTTGATATTCCGTTATATGAATAAGAGTAACCAAGATACTGCCAAGCGTTGCCGACAGCAAGAGGGAAATAATATTCCCCCTGATAAGGATTATGGTCTTCTTTGTATAAACCGTTAAATGAAGGTGTCCCAAAGTTTAGAATGAATGTTGTTGAATCTTTTATGGCAATACTAAGCACATCCCACCCGGGAAAAACTTTTTGCCATGTAATACCGCCATCTTTACTTGAATAATCACCTGCAAATATTTCATTCTCTATGGATGAATATTTTATGTCATTTAATCCTGCACCATAATTAAAACTATAGCTAAGCGTCCAGGTATTACCGTTATCAGTTGATTTATAAATGTCTTTAGCCGCTAAATAGATAACGCTGTCGGATTGGGCGCGTTCAATCGCATTTATACTTTCATTTGCAGCAGAGATTATTTTTTGATTCCAGGTTTGACCTCTATCTTCAGAAATATATAGACTCCCCATATAAGTTCCGGCAAAAAATTTGTAACCGATAATTTTAACGTTTATAATATTTTTGTTTAATAAATTTATGGATATCCAGGTGCTGCCGAAATTTGATGATATATATACACCGCTTGATTTAGTTCCGAGCAATAAATAAGATGAATCCGGCAGTTCGGCGTACGCAATTGAGTTTATCCTCGATGGAAAAGTTTTTAACAAATTAAATGAATTTCCCAAATCATTCGAAATAAAAAATTTACCGTTATCGCAGCCAATAAAAATAGTATCTCCTTTGGATTTAATAGCAGTTAAACTAACACCGACAGATAGTATTTCTTCCCAATCGTCCCCATCATTAGTAGAACGATACGCCTTTTTATTGCTTTCACTTAAAGCATAAAAAACACCATTTGTTGAAAATTCTATAAGTGAAAAATGATGATTTGTTAATGGCGCCCAATTCATTAATTGTGCGTTAATAAATGGATGAAAACAAATTAAAAACACAAAAAGCAAATAACTCTTTTTCATAACCCACCTCATTTTAATAAAATCATTTTGTTTGATGAAGATAATTCTCCAACTGTCAGATAGTATATATACACACCGCTTGGTAAATCCTTACAATTAACTTCAACCTCATACTCACCGGCGGGTTTATATTCATTTAGTTGTGTCGAGATTTCATTACCCAATATATCAAATATCTTAAGACGAACTTTTGATCCATTATCTCCGGGAGGAATAGTAAATTTTATCTTTGTTGTAGAATTAAATGGGTTTGGGTAATTTGGGCTTAAATTTAGTTTAGCCGGTAATGTATTATGAATTTTGCTTGAAGATATAGGTTCGGATAGCCTGAATACTCCTTCACTTGTACCGGCAAAAACAAATTGATCCGTAAAAGCGAATGCATAAACGTATATATCTGTTAATCCATCATTAAACGATCTCCAGCTGCTGCCAGAATTTGTAGAGATAAATATCCCGCCTCCGCTTGTACCGGCAAAAATATAATTATCGGCGTTTGTTGCAAGTGTATTAATTTTGAAATTAGTTAAACCTGAATTTACTTCTTCCCAGCTAATTCCATTATCCGTCGAACGGAAAATACCTGAGTCAGCAGAACCGGCATAAATAAAATCATTAGAATCAACCAATAATGCATTAATTTGCTTTGATTTCATTCCTTCACTTCTTTGTTCCCAGGAAGCGCCATTATCGGAAGAATAAAAAGCTCCGAAAAGCTTTGAGGAAGCCCAAATATCTCCTAAAGAATTTGTAACGAATGAATAAACATCTCCGGGATCAACAGGAGGATTTGATTTAAACCAGTTTAGCCCATCATCGGTAGAGAGATAAATTCCACCATAAGCCCCAACAAAAATTGTGTTCGTTTTATTGATGAACATTGAACGAGGATATTGCGGGCTGCTACTTAGGTGGTTCCATGAATTTCCATTATTCGTAGAGTAAAAGATACCATCCCAAGTAGAGCAATAAATTGTACCGCTCGAATTTTTGACAATTGCATCAACCGATTCATCCGGCAATCCATTACTAATTTTCAGCCATGTATTGCCAAAGTCTGTTGTTTTAAATATTCCTAACCCTGCGTAGGTTCCGGCATATAATTCATTATTCGAACCGATTAGAAAAGATTCAACAAAGGTGTATAAAAAATTATTATTTATTTCCTGCCAGGTATTGCCCTCATTTATAGATTTAAAAATTCCATATTTATTAGTTCCTGCAAATAATAGATTATCATATTGTTCAATACAGAATATGAAATTATCCGGCAAGCCGGAATTAACGGATTGCCAATTTTCACCAAAATTATTTGATATATAAATACCGCCGGATGTTGTTCCTGCAAATGTTTTCCCCACAGAGTCCGTCAAAATAGATGTAATATTAAGGTTTGTAGTTAATCCGTAATTTACTTGATCCCATGTTGCCCCATTATTTGTTGAACGATATACCCCGTCTCCCGATGTTCCAGCAAAAATATAACCGTTATTATTTACGGAAATACACTGAACGGCGGAATATAATGTCCCATCATCTATCTTTGTCCAGTTCATTCCATTATCTGTAGAATGATAAATTCCATGGTTTTCAGTACCTGCAAAAATATTATCCGACAGATCTTTTGAAAGGGAAATCACTTTGTAAGAGTAAAGACCATTATTTATTTTTTCCCAGTTATCGCCATTATTAGTTGAACGAAATATCCCGGAATCTTTTGCCGCGATGAATATATTGTTTTGGGAATCAATTAATATTGATTTAATGTACGAAACTGACAAACCACTATTTATCCGTTCCCATGTAGTACCATTATCTGTTGATCGTATTAACTTGCCAAAATAAAAACCGGCAAAGACAACATTGTTACTATTTACTGCAAGTGAAACTATGTGATCATAGAAGAGCAAATCTTTGTATATTATCGTCCATGTTTCGCCATAATTTGAAGAAAAAAATAACTCTGTTGGACCCCAATACCATGCGGCGGCATATATATTTCCTTCAGTAGTAAAAGCTATAGAATTAACGGTACCCCCATGCGGTCCATTGGTTTGATGCCAATTATTCTGCGAAAAAATTTGTATGCTTAAAAGCAGCATAACATATAAGAAGTAAATAACCTTCATTTATTCTATTCCACTATATTTATTTTATTAATACCAGTTTCTTTGCGGCGCTAAACGAGCCCGCAGTTAATTTATAAATATATACTCCGCTGCCAAGCTTCGAACCATCAAACTCAACCTCATATTCTCCCGGCGCTTTTTCTTCGTTTACAAGTGTGGCAATTTCGTTTCCGAGCACATCGTAAACTTTTAATGAAATATTTTGTACAGACGCACCGCCGTGCATCTCTACAGAAGGAATTGAATATTTAATTTTTGTAGTTGGGTTGAACGGATTGGGATAATTTTGATAAAGCGCGAATTCATCGGGCAAACCAATTTCAACTTCAATTTCGTTTGAATATTCGAAGCTGCCGTCGAAATCAATTTGTTTTAATCTATATTGGTATTTGCCGGGGACAACATTCTCATCAGAATAAGAATAATACTTTCGTTCTGCAGTAGACCCCGAGCCTTTAACAAAACCAAAGGTACTCCAATTTTTATTAAACTTTGCACGTTGAACTTCGAAACCGAAATTGTTTATCTCTGTTGCTGTCGTCCAATTCAAATAAATTCTGCTCCCCGAAATATTTGATGTGAATGAAATAATTTCAACCGGTAAATTGCCGCCATTATCGGTTTTTAATATCGTTCCATTATCACCAACTATGATACCGGTGTAATCATTAATGGAAATTACATCAAGCAGGGTATAGGATGTTCCGCTTAATTGTGAATCCCATGTTATACCTCCGTTAGTTGTTTTTTTAATCGTTCCATTAGCTCCGACCGCAAATGCCGTAAAACTATCGACTAATGAAATTGAGTATAATCTTAGGTCAGTTCCACTTGATTGCCGGAACCAAGTTTCACCACCATCCAGTGTTTTTAAAATGATTCCACTATTTCCTGTAATATATCCAAGATTTACATCAAAAAAAGATACCTTTAATAAGGGAATTGTTGTATTGCTTTCTAATGAGAACCAACTTTCACCACCATTTGTAGATTTTAAAATAGTCCCGTAGTTTCCGGCTATATATCCTATTGTGTCTATAAAAAAAACGCTAAATAGATCATTTAATGTCCCGCTTTCTATTGCAGTCCAGTTTGTACCTCCATCCGTTGTTCTAAGAACAATCCCGGCTTCTCCGACGGCGACTCCATTTGTATTATTATAAAAACAGATATCTAATAAATGTGTAGTAGTTCCGCTATTGAGGATAGACCAACTCACTCCCTGATCTGTTGTTTTAATAATAGTTCCAATACGTCCCGCAGCTGCAAAAGTATTTAAATCTATAAACGTACCACCCGATAAACTTTGTGAAGTAGGTGAAGAAAGAATATTCCATGTAGAACCACCATCTAATGTTTTAAGAATAATTCCTGACCCGCCGACAATGATTCCCATCTGATTATTGGCAAATGCAATATCATTCAACAAATTTTTGGGACCGAAGACACGGGAAATCCATGTGCTGCCGCCGTTAGAAGAAACAAATATATTACCAGAGACGCCAACTGCTATTAAATCGTTTCCATTTAAATAACTGATACTATTGAATCCGTAACTGTTTGTTGAAGTAACATCCCAGTTAATTCCACCATTGGTTGTTCTCACTATTTTCGTATCATAAGAAGGCATCGGTCTGGAAATAATTACAGCATTTAGCGAATCAAGATAATCAACATTAATTAATTTAGCTGAGGTACCGCTGTTATATTCGCTCAAAGTTTCGCCGCCATTATGAGTTAAATATATTTTGCCTGCATCACCTGCTATAATTCCATTATTAGAGTCAATGAATGAAACATCATATAAATAATATTGCCAGCTAGAATTTATATGCTGAATATTCCAATTCAAACCTCCATCCGTTGTTCTCAAAATTGTTGCTGTGGCACCGACAATAGTTCCATGCAAAGAATCGCTAAAGCTCATTCCAAATAGCCAATGATTTACACCCGATTGAGTGATCACCCAAGTATTCCCTCCATCGGTTGTTCTTAAGATTTTACTGGAATCGCTTATTGCTACGGCTATATCTTTATTTAGAAAGCTAACGCTGTTAATATTTGCATTAATGCCGCTGAGTTTTAAATTCCAGTTTTCGCCACCATCAGAAGTCAAGAGAATCTTACCTTGATTACCAACAGCAATACCTAAATTTTCATTACAAAAAGAAACATCGGAAAGCGTGTTTTGTATACCGGATATTTGTTTATTCCATATTATTCCGCCATCTATAGTTTTTAATATCATTCCGTTATTACCCACAGACCACCCCACCGAACTATTAACAAAATGAACACTTTTTAAAGTATTCCCTTGCGGCAATGGATTTTGCCAATACCACTGTGCCGTGATAGAAACATTAATGATGAATAAGAATAAAAAGAAAATAGATTTCATAACTCACCTCAATAAAATCATTTTTTTTGCAACATCAAACGCACCAGCATTTATTTTATATATGTAAACTCCGCTCGAAAGTTTACCCGCATCAAACTCAACAGAATAACTTCCCTGCGATTTTTCTTCATCAACAAGCACCGCAACCTCATTACCAAGCACATCATAAACTTTTAATTGCACTTGCTGTGTGCTCGCTATTGTGTACTGAATATTTGTTGTTGGGTTGAATGGGTTGGGATAGTTTTGATAAAGTGTGAAATCTTTAGGCAAACCAATTTCAACTTCAATTTCGTTTGAGTATTCATAGCTGCCGTCGAAATCAATTTGTTTTAAACGATAGATGTAATTGCCGACTGAGACGATCTCATCCTTAAATGAATAATAATTTAATTCAGTTGAAGTGCCATTGCCATTTACAAAACCAATCGTTTCAAAATTTTTAATTTTTAATTTTGAATTTTTAATTGAACGCTCTACTTCAAATCCTTTGTTGTTAGTTTCGCTGGCGGTTGTCCAACTTAAAAGCACATCGTTTTTTTCTGTGCCGGCATTAAAACTGACCAACTCCACAGGTACAAAAACATGTATTCCCCGTTTTGCTAAAATTTCCGAAGCGCCCAAAGAGTAATCGTACCAGACAACTGTAAAATCTATCCAGGGCGCACCGATAGGTCCACTAATTCCCCAGCAAATTCTCGGACGTGAGGAAGTTTCCGAATTGTTGGATAAGTTTGTTGAGTCCCGCCACGTTATCCCGCCATCTGAAGACCATTTAAAAAAAATATCGGAGTTGTCGTAAGCTGGCGCAGTGTGGGAGTTATCCGACCAGGTAAAATATATTACGTCTTGGAGCGCAACAATGCAGGGAGTGTTAGAATTGCCGTCGTTGTTTGTAATATTTCCTGGCTGCGACCATGTGCTTCCGCCGTCAGTTGATTTTAATAAATAAATTTCATCGTGGTTGAATGTAATAATATCATCCGATGCTATATAAATTCTTCCCCCGAAATCTGCCGTCATAAAAATTCTATTTTGCGGACGATCATCATTGGTAATATTGATCGGCGTTGTCCAATTTGTTCCGCCATTTGTAGATTTTGAAAAGTATATATCGCTTAAAGGATATGTGGTCATTTCTGTCCAGGTGCAATAAAGTGTGTCCCAGTCGGCGGACAACTGCACCCAACGGGAATTTGTTAAAGGCGAATTTGAGATGTTCTGCACCGGTGACCAGTTCAATCCGCCGTCCGTAGATTTAGTAAAATATATCTCGGCGAAGTTGTTAATCTTCTGTTCCCAAACTGCGTAAACCGTATTCCAAACGGCTGCTATCTGCGGAGTAATTGCGCCCGAAGAGATGCCGGAAAGTCCCTGCATCGGACTCCATGTTTGTCCGTAATCCGTCGAACGTTGAAATATGATTTCATAATCGCCCGCCAATTGATGATAAAGAACATATACATTTTGCCCTGAAGCTGCAACGACGGGCCATCCACAAACGTTGGATGAACTTGATATTAATTTATTTGCTCCCCATGTCGTTCCCAAATCTGCCGAGTACTTGAACATAATTTCTCCATTATTTCCCCAGACGACAAAGAAATCATTCATTATTGAATATACAGAATGATAATCCGAAGTTGCGCCCGGCGCATTGGAAAGATTATAGGCGGGGTCAAAAACTACCTGCGCATTTGTTAACAGAGTGAAACTGAAAACCAAAAGTAATAATTTTTTCATGATGTCCTCGCGAATAATAAAACATGCATTGTTAAAATTTAGTTATCGTAAAATTATCATTTTTTTAGTTTGAATAAATGAACCGGCTGTTAGTTTATAAAAATAAACTCCGCTTGATAAATCTAAAGCTCCGCGCGTGGCGGAAAACTCAACCTCATACTCACCCGGTTGTTTTTCTTCGTTAACGAGTGTGGCAATTTCGTTTCCCAAAACATCATAAACCTTAAGATTTATTATTGATCCCGCAACTGACGGGACAGGTGAGTTATTATTGGTGATTTTTGGAATTGAGTATTTAATTTTTGTTGTCGGGTTAAACGGGTTGGGGTAGTTTTGGAAAAGATTAAAACTAATATTTTTTATTCCCCCGGATTTTACCCCCGTCGGATCGAGATGAAAAACAAGATAACCGGTTTCCGGATTTACTGCATATGTTGGAATAATTCCTTTATCTTTTGAATGAAACCTGTAATTTAGATTGTAGCCATTATAATAGAAGGAATCAGGGAAATAAATATTATCGATAAAGAAGTTAGAATTTGGCTGTTGGTACAATAGCTTTCTAAATATTCCGGTTGAATCTGAATTTTTAGAAAAGAAATATTCAATTTCCACACTGTCAACAAAAAATATACTTGTTTGCGGAGTGGAACCGTTTTTGTCGTAAGGATGATTTGCGATTAATCCTATAGTAAAAGTAGAATCATTTTGAATAAGAGCAGCATCAATATTTAAAGTGGGAATATAATCTGCCTTAAAGAGAAATAACGAATCTCCAATTTTTATTTTAGCTTGAATTAATTCCGTTCGACCATCATATCCGGAGCCCATGGGAAGACTACCCCAAAAAGAAGAATAACTATAACCAATTGAATCAGTATAATATTTAAATTCTCTTCCCGAAGGGCCCACACTGAGCCCAACGGCCTTGAAATATCGATTGTATCCGAATAATTCTTGATAACCCTCGGTAATATTTGCAGTCGGGTTTCCTACCGGGAAACTTTGCCCCCACTTCAAGTTAAAATCCATTTGCAAATCCTCACCGGAAGGTCCGTACCTAAATAATTTATTATCAGCGTAACGGAAAAAATTATTAAAACCGCTTCCGTCTATCCGGTAATACTTTGTGTTATTTATAATAGTATCATAACTTACTGTTGCCGCCATTATGTTGTACCAAGTGTTGCCTGATGTTGCGTCATATGAATAATGGTAACCCAAATACTGCCAGTTATTTCCTACAGATAACGGGAAATAATTTTTTCCTTGATAAGGATTATGTTCTTCTCTATACAAATCGGAGGGAGACAGATTTAATATATATGTTGTGGAATCTTTAATTGCGATCCATTCAGTTGTCTCGGGGAAGACTTTTTGCCAGGTTGCCCCGGAGTCAGAACTCATATATTCTCCCGCGTAAATTTCATCTTCAACCTTTGAATATTTTATGCAATATGAAGAGGAATTAAGCGACAAAGCCCACGTATTTCCCCAATCGGTAGATTTATATACTTTATTGTTTCCTGCATAAAATATACTATCAGACTCGGCACTTTCAAACGACCAAACACTTTCGCCTGCATACGAAATTGTTTTGGGGGTCCAGGTTTGTCCAAAGTTTTCAGAAATATATAAACCACCCGAAAGGGTACCTGCAAATATTTTATATCCGGAAATTTTTAAAGTCCAAACAGTTTTACCTGCAAATTCCTTCTGAATCCACGTTGCACCAAAATCATTAGAGAAATAAAGCCCGTTTGAAGCAGTGCCGGCAATTAAAAAGGTATTCACATTTATCTTTGCGTATTCTATGCAACGAATTGCAGTGGGAAAGGTTTGTAGTAAAATGAACGAATTCCCGGCATCTATCGAAACATGAAGTTTTCCCCCATCGTCTCCGATAAAAATTGTATCCCCCTTAACTTTAAGCGAAGTTAGCGTTACATAGGAAGAAAATATTTGCGCCCAGGTTATCCCATCATTCGTTGATTTATATACTTTATTAAAATAACCGCTAATGGCATAAAAATTACCCGAAGAGGAAAATTCCATCCTATCAAAATTATTACTCGGCAACAACTGCCAATCCATCAACTGGGCACACGCAGTTGAAAAACCAAGAAGCAGAAAAAGAATACCAGATTTTAATTTCATAATATTAATCCAGCGGTTTACTTTAAAATTATCATCTTTTTAGAAACAATATTCGCACCGGCTGTCAGCCGGTAAAAATAGACACCGCTCGCAAGTCCCGAACCATCAAATTCAACCTCATACTCACCCGGCGGTTTTTCTTCGTTTACAAGTGTGGCTATTTCGTTGCCCAAAACATCATAAACTTTGAGATTTATTATTGATCCCGCAACTGACGGGACAGGTGATTTATTATTTATGATTTTTGGAATTGAGTACTTAATTTTTGTAGTCGGGTTAAACGGGTTGGGATAATTTTGAGATAGTTGATATCTGATAAAAACATATTCATTTTGTTGAAAAACTGATACTGGTTGAGATTCGATTGTAGATAATATGACATTATTACCGACAGCCCACCCAATGTTTTCATTAATAAAAAACAAATCATAAATTCTCTGATAATTAATATACTCTTTTTGAATTGTTAGACCGGCATCGTTTGATTTATAGTAAAAAGTTCTGCCAACATTATTTGTAATAACATAAAAAATGTTTTCATCTACAAAAAAATGAACTGTTGGACCATTGGCAGATCCCCACAATGGTACAGATCTATCAACCCAATTCGCCCCGCCATCAATTGTCTTTAAAATATTTTCACCCTTATAAAGCCAACCTATCTGTGGCGTAATAAAAAGCATTTTAGGTGTTATAGGAGCGCTAACATAACCGATCCTAGTCCAATTATTGCCACCGTTATTTGTTTTATAAAGAGAGGAGGGATATGCCGTTAAAGCCCAACCGAGAGTACTATTTAAGAAAAAAGCCGATGTTGTATACTCAAAATAAATACCATCTGAATGTGGAAATATTTTCGATTCCCAACTATTTCCATAATCGGTGCTCTTATAATAAATTCCACTAGAACCACCATCGCTTAAAGTGCTGGTGACAAAAACTACGTTATTAAACACAGAAATTGCTCTGTGGGTTACATCTGTGTTAAAAGTTTTATCAATCCAACTTTCACCACGGTCGCTAGAAAATAAAATTAGTCCATTACCTCCTAGTACCCAGCTATCTGTGTTTCCAACGCAAATTACTTTGTTAAATTCAACCCCGATAATGCTGGGCTTAAATTTCCAGGTAACTCCACCGTCTGTAGTTTTATAGATTGAACTATTCGTTCCTACTGTCAAACCAGTCAAGGAATCCCAGAAGCAGACTGACTTTACATTGCTATTAATAATATTTTGAGATAACGTATCCCATGTTAAACCATTATCATCAGAAAAATACATTGCTGACGAGAAGTAATTAGTAGCAAAAATTTTGTTTTCTTTTGTTTTAATACCAGTAATACGGCTGCTGAGAACATTTTCCCAAATCAATCCGTTGTCAGTTGACTTGAATAATCCATTATTGTTATATGCCCACATAAGTGTTGAATCTTGAAAGCTTATTTTTGCAGAAATGTTTAAAGAATGCCATGTTCTGCCACCGTCTGAAGTTTTTAATGCCGGGTTATTATTTATTCCGGAATACACACCAACAAACTCGGAGTAAAATGTCATACTCCATACTAAATTTGGAAATACAACTAAAGTATCCCAACTTAAACCTGAATCTGTTGTTTTTATTATTGCCGATTCAGTCATTGAAATAAGATCAATGGCAAAACCAATTTTGGGACTAATAAATTGAAGCATATATACATTAAAATCCGTTTGAATTTTAGTCCATGTGACGCCATTGTCGTAAGAGACATACAAACCATCTGTAGGATTACCATCAACACCTGTCAAATACCACCCGAAGCTGCCCGAAAACCCCAAGTTTTTTACGTATGTAGAGATTGTGGAGACAAAAATCCAAGTATCCCCATTATCTGTTGACTTATATAGTTCTGATTCTAAATTTTGCGGTCGGATCCCATAAATGTTATTCGAATCGCTATACATTATTTTTATAGGCAATTCTTCGGGATACGAATTTTCGCTCCACTCCTTTCCATTATTGTAACTCTTATAATAATTTTGGTTAGTGAAGAAAACAATGGTGCTGTCTTCTTCTATTGAATAATGCTCAATATAATTTCCCTGCGGTAATGGAGTTTGCCAAAACCATTGTGCACACAAGATTGAATTAAATAGAAATATTATAGTACATAATTTAATTTTCATTTCTACCTCAATAAAATCATTTTTTTAGTTTGAATAAATGACCCCACTTTTAATTGATAAAAATAAACACCGCTCGCTAATCCCGAACCATCAAATTCAACCTCATACTCACCCGGCGGTTTTTCTTCGTTTACGAGTGTTGCAATTTCGTTTCCCAAAACATCGTAAACTTTGAGATTTATTATTGATCCCGCAACTGACGGGACAGGTGATTTATTATTTATGATTTTGGGAATTGAGTATTTAATTTTTGTTATCGGATTAAATGGATTTGGATAATTTTGATAAAGCGCGAATTCATCGGGCACTCCAATTTCAACTTCAATTTCGGTTGAGTATTTAAAACTACCATCGTTGTCAATCTGCTTTAATCTGTAAAGAAATTTTCCAGTGAACAGATCATTATCTTCAAAAGAATAGTTTTGTGTAAAAGTTGTTGTGCCGGTTCCCTTTACAAAACCAATTAATATCCAGGGTTCTTCATTTTGACGTCTATAAATTTCAAATCGATGGTTATTAGTTTCAGTTGCGGTTTCCCATTTAAGTAATGCAGTTCCATTTACTAGATCAACCGTAAAGGATTTTAATTCAACAGGCACAGACCCATAATTCCAACCAGGTGGAAAAGGATTTGGAGAAAAAGACCATTTATCGGCTGTCCATCCATAATAAGATTGCATATAAATATTCCCTTTTTCATCAAAATCTATATTATAACAAGAGGTATATCCAGAAGCATGTCCAGTACGGTGGTTGTTGTATGATTCTTCTACATAATAATTCCAGGCTGCAACATCTAGTGTATCAACAATTTCTCCCGTGAAACCATTTAAACCATAGACTCTTCCATATTCATATCCTCTACCTGGTAGAAAATTTTCATCAACAGCAACAAATAATTTGTTACTCAAATCAATAAAATTTATTCCCCAAGGTTTAGGTATTAGTGTGTCTCCCGAAGAACTAATGAATATTTCATCTAAATTAAAGCTAAAAGAATTGTCTAAATTAAAACCGTTGATATTATTACCTATATATTTATATATCTTTTTCTTTTCAAAGTTTGCAGCATATATAACAGTACCGTTTTTATTTACCGCTATTCCTCTAGATAAACCTGGTTCGGGAAGAAAAAAACTTTGAACAGGTGTAGTTGAGTGTGTTGTTGACCAGGAAGAATTTAAGTTGGGACCCTCAAAGATAACTACCTTACTATAACCGTTATTAATATCAAAAGTCATTAAATATATGTAACCGACAGTATCTGCATCTATTGCCCATAAAGAATCCATTCCGGATTGTATTCTCATATTTGTTGAATAGATGGAGTCTAACCCCAATTTAAAAACTAAAATATTTCTGTTAATGTTATTATTTGGCAAAAATATTAAGGAATCTGAAGTTACCGATAGATCAACGGCATTTAACATAACATCCTCATCGCCATTATTAATCCATTTCATCCTATACTGGGCTATATTTAGTCCATATTTATATTTTCCTAATCTTCCGTTAACTGAATCTGCATTCCGGTAACCGACTAAATAATTAGTATTATTTGATTTACGGTAGACGAGTGCAATAAATGTATTTTCTCTTACAACTCCTATTGATATTGCATTATAACCGATAGTATTAACCGGAATACCAATATCATCATCAGTAACATAATCTGCATGCCACACATTATAATTAGTTTGACTTAAAACTGAAGAATAAAGAACAGATGATAAAATTAACATATATAGAAATTTCATAAGTATAATCCTTACTGATTTAAGTTATAAACAAATATTTCTCACCTCATTAAAACCATTTTATTTGTTTGAACAAAGCTGCCCGCCCGCAATTGATAAAAATAAACGCCGCTTGCTAATCCCGAACCGTCGAATTCAACCACATACTCGCCCTGCGCTTTTTCTTCGTTAACGAGTGTTGCGATTTCAGTGCCGAGCACATCATAAATTTTTAATAAAATGTTTTGTTGAGACGCATGTCGATGCGTCTCTACGGAAGGAATGCTGTATCTAATTTTTGTTGTCGGATTAAATGGGTTCGGATAATTTTGATAAAGCGCGAATTCATCGGGTACTCCTATCTCAACTTCAATTTCGTTTGAATATTCAAAGCTGCCGTCGTAATCAATTTGTTTTAAACGATAGATATATTTACCCGCTGAGACGGTCTCATCTTTAAATGAATAATAATTTAATTCTGTTGAAGTGCCATTGCCATTTACAAAACCAATCGGTTCAAAATTTTTAATTTTTAATTTTGAATTTTGAATTGAACATTCAACTTGAAAATCTTTGTTGTTAGTTTCACTGGCTGTAGTCCAATTTAGCTCAACACCAAAAGTTTTAATTAAGGCGGTGAATGAAACAAGCTCCACCGGAACCGGCACGCCCATCTTATCATATACAGCCACTCCGCCGTTTGTTGCCAGCCAGACACGATTAGAAGTATCAACGGCAATCGCTTCTATGCTTAGGTAATTATATGGTGGAAATGGATAGGGAACTGAATACGGATAACCGGCTAACCCCGAATTGTATATGTCAAAAAATGTCCAATTGTCCCCTTCTTTTTTTATTAATGCTTCCGAAGCGATAGTATGCAAATAAATTATATTATCATTTCCTATAGCTATAACCTTAATGTTGTTGTCGGGCAGAGGAGAGTTGGATGAATTATAAACCGTCCATTGTGCGCCATCAAATTTTGCCAAACCGTTTTCTGTTCCAATCCAAAGATTGCCAGATGGGTCTTTAGCAAGGCAGTGAATCAAATTATCAGGCAAACCCGAATTTGCTGTTGTGTATTGAGTTAATCCGGAAGAATTGCGTTTATATAAACCGTTGCCGCTTCCGAACCAGAGGTTTTCACCGGTTCTAATCATTTGGTTTACATGCCCGATACCGGCGACAATACTCCATCCGTTATTCTTATATTTATATAATCCGTCATTGGTGTTTAGATATATAGAGCTATCGATATCCGCAAATAGATAAGCAGATACAGCAGCCGAAGGAAGACTAATTGTTGTCCACACCGTTCCATCAAACTTGCCTAAAATATTGTGCTCATAATCCCCCGGCGATACCCACAAATTTCCTATGTCGTCCGCCGTACAAAACAACGCACCGCTATATGATACGGGAGAATTTAGGTAGGTATATGTTGTCCACTCCGCACCATCGAATTTTACAAGGGAACCCATTTGAACCGGAGGACCAACGCCCAAAGTAATGTCTGAAAAGGAAACGAACCATTTATTGTTAAATTTATCAATACACAAACCAAGCAGAAAGTTCTTCGTTAATCCCGAGTTGGATGTGTTAATTTTTGTGTAAAAAGAGCTTTCATGTTTTACTAATCCTTTATTCGTCCCGATCCATTTTACATTAAGCGAGTCAATAAATAATGCGGGAAACAACCCTGCGCCCGGGACGGTGTCATAGAAAGCTATTGTATTACTTGTTGTGTTTAGTAAAAATATTCCTGCAGTCTCACCGCTCCATTTTTGAGCGCCAATCCAAACATTGTTTGATGAATCGACTGCAAGAGATGTGATAGAGCTATAATTCCAGGGCCAATTGTATGGCATATAATTAGACCACGAACTTCCATCGAATTTGAAAACACCTCCGCCGTTATCATAATAGCTGCTTATCTTTACTCCCACCCAAACAGAATTGTTTATGCCAAATTCAATTGAAGTGATGTTATTCCTTGTTAATCCGGAATTTGAACTGTTATAAACCGTCCAGTTTATACCATCATATTTTACCAAACCGTTAGCAGTTCCAATCCACAAATTAGAAGCCGGATCAATTTTAAAAGTGTTAATAATATCTGAAGGCAGAGGAGAGTTTGAAGTATTAAAGATGAGCCAATCTGTGCCATTGTACTTTACAAGCCCGTTATTAGTGCCGATCCACTTGTTGAGATTGTTATCAATTATTATTGCATTAATGTTATTTCCCGGCAGCGGGCTATTTGATGAAGTGTATGTTTGCCAATCGGAACCACTTTTAAAAGTTAAACCCATCGGCGTACCGAGCCAGGCGTCGCCATTATCTTCAATTGCAATAGATGTGATAAGATTTGTGATGAGAAGAGAATTACCCTTATTAAAAAATATTTTCTCGCCGGTAGTTTTATCATATTTTATCGCACCGCCGTTTGTGCCGAGCCACAGATAGTTCCCGGCTTCAACTATTGATAAAACGTAATCGCCGTTAGTGTAATTCATCCACCGCGGGTTAATGGATTGCGCATATTGAGTAGATAATAACATCAATAGAAATGCTATTAATACAGACTTTAAATAATTTGTGTTCATAAAAACCTCACATTAATTACCTCAGTAAAATCATTTTTTTAGTTTGAATAAATGAGCCGGCTGTTAACCTGTAAAAATAAACTCCGCTTGCCAATCCTTTTGCGTTAAATTCAACCTCATAATTTCCGGGCGGTTTTTCTTCGTTAACGAGTGTGGCAATTTCATTGCCTAAAACATCATAAATTTTTAATAAAATGTTTTGTTGAGACGCATGTCGATGCGTCTCTACGGAAGGAATGCTGTATCTAATTTTTGTTGTTGGATTAAATGGGTTTGGATAATTTTGATAAAGTTCGAAATTATCCGGCAAACCAATTTCAACTTCAATTTCGTTTGAGTATTCATAGCTGCCATCAAAATCAATTTGTTTTAATCGATATAAATATTTTCCGGGTTCTACATTATTATCAACAAAAGAATAAAATTGTTTTTCTGTTGTTGTCCCGCTCCCTTCAACAAAACCAACTGTTTCCCAAACTTCCTCTTTTGCTTTATCCTTTGAACTTTGTCCTTTATACTTGCCCACCTCAAACCCGTGGTTGTTTGTTTCCGTAGCAGTAATCCAGTTAAGGTGGATTTCATTATATGTAACATCCGCACTAAAAGAAAAGAGCTCAACCGGGAGCGGGATTCCATCTTCATCATAAACTCCGACACCGCCGTTAGTCGCAATCCAAATATTATTCGCAGTATCAACAGCAAGAGCATTTATTTTGTTATCATTTATATAATAGCCATGTAAAGAAAAGAATCCATTCGGCAAGCCGGAATTGAAACTATTGAAGTAGCTCCAGTTCTCACCATCTTTTTTGTATAACCCATTATCAGTTCCGATATAAAGTTTTCCATTCTTATCAAAGACCAATGAAGAAATTTTATCAGAAAGAAGCGGTGAGTTGGCGGAGTTATAAATAGTCCAGTCTGTCCCATCAAATTTTGCCAGACCATCGGTAGTGCCTGCCCAAATATTATTTTGCGCATCTGCAGCAACCGATGCTACATAATTATGCGGCAATCCTGAATTTGCCGGAGTGTAGCTTTGCCAGATATTATTTTCATATTTTATTAAAGCATTACCGGAAGCAAACCAATAGATATCCCCGGTTTTTACCATCCCGTTTATACCGTAGCCGGGAAATCCGGACAATTCCACCCAATTATTATTTGCATAATTAAATAGTCTGTCGCCTGAAAAGTACGCCCATAATTTGTCTGTATCCATCCACAAATATTCAATTTCATTGTACTGAGTTTGAGGGACGTTAATACTATTAAATGTACTTCCATCATATCTATATAGAAGATCATTCGAAAAACCGTGATATTTAGAGACATAAACATTGTTCGAGGATGAAAAAGAGATTGAGTTTACACCGAATAAAAAAGGAGAGTTTAGATAGCCGAAATATTTCCATGTAAGGTTACTATTGTCAAGTATAGAAAAAAATCCGGGTGGTATAATCTCACCGCTGAGGGGTATATCCCCGAATGAAGAGAAGTATTTATTATTCTCCTCATCAATTGAAAGCTTTAAAATATGATTTTGTCCGAGCATTGAATTAGAAATATTGACTTGTTCGGCTGCCTGATCAAATTTCACAAAACCATAGTCCGTGCCGATCCATTTTACATCCATACGATCAATATGAATTACATTGGTCCAATTAAACGGAAGATTAACATTCAACGGCTGTATAAAACTATTTGAGGAATCAATTATAAAAATTCCGCCGCCGTAAGGAGGGTCATAATAATTTGCTGCAATCCATTTATTATTTTGTCTGTCAATTTCAATGGAATAAACTGAATTATAACTTCTTGAATTTTTAGAAGGCATATAATTTTGCCAGCTTACGCCGTTAAATTTAAAAACCCCCCCCTCAGGATTTTGATAAAATGACTGCTTTACTCCAACCCATTTATTCCCAAAGGAATCTACTTTAACTGCAATTACATTATTAATTGTTAAGCCGGAGTTGGAAGAGTTGTAAGTTGTCCAGGTCCCTTCTTTTTTTTTCACCAGACCAGAATTTGTTCCGATCCATAATATAGTATTTTCAAATTCTAAGTCGTTTATAAAATCGGAAGGAAGATCCGAATTTGTTGTATTAAAAACTTCCCACGTATTGCCATCATATTTTCCAATGCCGCCTCCGTTTGTGCCTACCCAGATATTTCCACTTATGTCTATTGCAATTGTTCTAACATCGTTATGGGGAATACCGGAATTTGCCGAATCATATAATGTCCATTCATTTTCTTTGAATTTCACCAATCCTTTTAAGGTAGCCGTCCACTTATATCCGGAATTATCTACTTTAATATCAAACAAGGCATTAGTTGGAAGGAAAGAATTTCCTTTATTAAAAAACTCTTTTTCATATCCGGTTTTATTTAGTTTAGTTAATCCTGCTTGTGTAGCTATCCAAAGGACATTCCCTTCTTCCGCTATAGCATGAACCGTTTCGCTGTTTAAGTAGTTTCTCCATTGGGGAGATGTGGATTGGGAAAAAACATTAACAGCAAATAAGAAAACAAGAATAATTGCAGCATTCATTTTTCTTTCCTCTGATGTTATCTTAAATATATCATTTTTTTATTATTAACAACAGAACCCGCTCTTAATTGATAAAAATAAACTCCGCTTGCCAATCCTTTTGCGTTAAATTCAACCTCATATTCTCCCGGCGCTTTTTCTTCGTTTACGAGTGTGGCAATTTCATTGCCCAAAACATCGTACACTTTTAATGAAACCCTCACCCGTCCTTCGGACACCCTCTCCCGGAGGGCGAGGGAAGGAATTGAATATCTAATTTTTGTTGTTGGATTAAATGGGTTTGGATAATTTTGATAAAGTTCAAATTTATCCGGCAAGCCAATTTCAACTTCAATTTCGTTTGAGTATTCAAAGTCGCCGTCAAAATCAATTTGTTTTAATCGATATAAATATTTTCCCGGAGATAAGTTTTCATCTTTGAATGAGTAATAATTTAATTCTGTTGAAGTGCCTTTGCCATTAACAAAACCAATCGGTTCAAAACTTTTAATTTTTAATTTTGAATTTTTAATTGAACGCTCTACTTCAAATCCTTTGTTGTTAGTTTCGCTCGCGGTTGTCCAGGAAAGTAGAACGTCATTATCAACGCATTCAGCAGAGAACGAAAAAAGTTCAACCGGCAGACCGCCGTTAATAGTTTTTAATAGTATACCTCCAGCGGCATATCCGATTAATTCATTAACCATATAAATTGAGTGAAGGCTTCCGGTATCGCTGTACTGTTCAGTCCAGTTTAATCCGCCGTCTGTCGTCTTTTTTATAATTCCTCTTTCAGGATTATTAGGACTTGACAAAGTATTGCCTGCTGCATACCCGGTAGATAAGTTCAAGAAATAAATTGATTCGATAAATTTACCCGATTCTGCCAATTGGTCAAACCATATTTCACCGCCGTCTGTAGTTTTGGAGATTGTGTAACTGCCGAGAGTATTATGTGCTAACCAGCCAGTTAAAGTATCAACAAAACTTAAATCCCAGGGTGCTCCGCCAAAAGATACCGTGAAGTCAGGCGTCCAGGTTAATCCGCCGTTGTTCGTTCTAATAATTTCATAAAAACCGCATACCCAGCCGTAATTTTCATTCAAGAAAAAAATAGCCCCCAGAGATTGATCCATTGAAAAGAATTGTGAGGTCCATGTAATTCCGCCGTCGGTTGTTTTATAAATTTCGCTGTCCTGATTTGTATTGTTACGAGAAGTTATCCACCCGGTGGCAGGTGAAATAAAAAAGCAATCAGTAAAAGAAAAAGGAAGAACAACTTCGCTCCAGTTAGCTCCGCCGTTTGTTGTTTTAATTAATTTATTCCAACCCCATATCCAACCATTATTTTCGTCAACGAATTTAACTTTCTCAAAATGATTAATTGTCGGTGAACTTTGAGTTATCCAGCTTATTCCCCCGTCAGTTGTTTTGATTATTGTAGCATTGCTGCCGCAAGCCCAGCCGAGATTTTGGTTAAGAAAATAAACTGAATATAAAGACTGATTAGGTATAGTACTAACTTCAAACCATTGCGCATTAACGGTAGAAAATGATAGTGCTAAAATTATAAAAAACGTAACAAGAGTTTTCATAAGAACCTCAACTATTATATTAAATATCTATTTTATTAATAACATTTTTTTTGTCTGTTTAAGGCTTCCGGCAGTTAAACTGTAAAAATATAAACCGCTCGCCACATTTTTACTTTCAAACTCAACAGAATAATTACCAGGAGACTTTTCTTCATCAACAAGCACGGCAACTTCATTGCCAAGAACATCATAAATTTTTAGCTGCACGTGCTGTGTACTGGCTATTGCGTATTGGATATTGGTAGTTGGGTTAAATGGATTCGGATAATTTTGATAAAGCACAAATTCATCGGGCACGCCAATTTCAACTTCAATTTCGTTTGAATATTCGAAGCTGCCGTCGTAATCAATTTGTTTTAAACGATAGATATATTTACCCGCTGAGACGGTCTCATCTTTAAATGAATAATGATTTAATTCTGTTGATGTTCCTTTACCATTTACAAAACCAATCGGTTCAAAATTTTTAATTTTTAATCCGTTAGCTAACGGATGATTTTTAATTGAACGCTCTACTTCGAACCCCTTGTTATTTATTTCGCTCGCGGTTGTCCAGGAAAGTAAAACGTCATCAACATTACTCTCTGCAGAGAACGAAACTAATTCTACCGGTAGCGGAAAATCCAATGACTCATCTGCGCCCATATAAGGATGAATTTGATTTCTTGGCTCACCATCAATATCTGTTTGAACAATGGGGATGGGCGTCCCTGTCAGGTCAACATCACCTAACGAAGCTCCGGTTAAATGGAGATCAGAATTGGAGATGAAATTAACATCTTTGCTTGTTGAGTTTTGTTCCTGCCCGGTATAGATTTGCCAGTCGTTAATATAAAAAGCGTAATTTGTTTTCCACTTTCCGAAAAAGGTTCCGGGCGAAGAATAATAATTATTATAGTCTAATTCAGGATTACGTCTATCGTCTTCAATATCGATAGCTAAGTTTACCCAATTCGCGCTGCTGGTGGTTCTTCTGTTTATTACAATGTTATTTTTTATCTTAAAACTAAAACCGGCGTTATATGTTTGGTTTTGCCTGAGTATTCCAGCGCTCAGTTTTAGCCCGGAATAATTTCCATATATTAAAATTGTATTGTTATAGATTAAAATATTGCTCGCATATTCGCCGTTAAAATTTATACCTTCTATCTCGGTATCTGTGTTATTTCCAAGAGTAATAAAGTTGTTAAAGATTTTTTGACTTGATGAATTAGGTATATAAATGCCGGTTACTTTTTCCGTACCGTTAATATTGAAAATTTTATTGCCTGATATAGTGGGTGAATAGTCGTTACAGTAAATACCGATTACGGTATCAATAACAATTGAAGGGCTGTTATAAATAGAACAACCTGTTATTTTGGAATTATAGTCGCTGCCAATAAAAATTCCAGTCTTCAAAAAATTGTTAACAGCACAATTTTTTATCTCACTCTGTGAGTTATAACTGCCGGGCAAAAAATTAACCCCTATGAAGGGAGGTGTTTGTTCATTCCCGGAAATACTGCACTCCGAAATTAAGATGTTACTGTTTTGGAAATAGTCAGAATTATCAAATAAGATAATTCCTTTCTCTTTTTGATTACATACAGCCGTTAAATTACAATATTGAATAGTAACATTGGTAGCATCATTAAAGCTAACTGCATTGCCGACAGGCGATGTGTTTTTAATTGTTAATGTTTTTGTTGTTCCGGTTCCTCCTGCCCTGCCGTCAAAAACGATGTTTGATGAGTTATTAAAAATAACAGTGCTTGGTTTATCGGAGGAAAGAATTAATTGAGAAACGTTTGCTGCCGGGTAGATTGTTACTTTGTTGCTGTCGTTTGTGTTTTGAATGTAAGGAATAACGATTGGAAATACTTCGGCGGCAGGATTGTATGAATCAGTTATTTCAATATTAACCGGTCCGGTTAGTATTGAGCTGTTAAGAAAATTTAAAGCATCGTTTATTTTATTAAAGTTTTCATTCGAACCGATTTTAAATGTGCCGGATACGCCGCCGTTACCAATAACATGATATCCGGCGGCAAGAGTAGTGTCGGGAATAACAGAGGGGCAGCAGCCCTGTGACTCAATTAATGTGCAAGTTGCGTCAATCATATTTCCTAAATGTGCGGTTGGGGCAATATCAAACACGAGCCAGAAATAAACAGCTTTGTCTACACCATAGTATATATGGCTTAGGTTTCCTATTTCGAATTCGTTGCCGGGATTTTCAACTGTTGCACCAATCTGTTGCTGTGTACTAAACTGCGGATTGTAACCGGTAGAGTATAATTTGGCGCGAAGAATATTGGAAGTATCCGAAGTGCCGAATGTATTAAATTTTAATTTTGTCATCCAGGGAGGAGTTAAAACGGGACCCGGGTGAGTGCAGTGCAGAATCCCGATTATTTTTTGGTTCGGCGTACCGGCAAATAAAGTATCGGGTACTTGATAAAGTTTTACGGGTCTATAATTGTCTATCGGGAAAAATATAATTTGGGAATTTTCGGGAAGCAAACTTAGCGGACTAATATTATTATCCGAAACAGTATTTGATAAAGAAATAAAATACGGCAGCGGAGAAGATAAAGAGACACTGATAAAATTATTCAATCCGCCGGCTTGATTAACTATTCCAATTGAGCAGCTAATATCGCTATTACCTGAAGATGAGCCATAACTGAATATCATGCTTCCATCAAACTCAGAAAAAATTACTTGAAAACTTTTTCTGTTTGTTATAAAATTACTTTCCCACCGGATATTTTTCCATTGAACTACAAAATATCTTGCCGGGTAAGCGCCCACAGTTTTATACCTAATTTCCGATTGTGCATCTGCATAAAGGTCATCCCACAAAGGAGCAATAAAATTTTTATACGCGGGGTCAGCAAGATCATTAATATTTCCGGCGCCGCTGTATGCGGCTCCGAGTTGAACCCATCCATTTGTAGAAATTTTAGCTTTATTAAAAACTGAATCGGCAAAATGAAACGGGAACGGCAGGGTTACTATCTCGGAACCACCATCACCGGCAGCCGAGCTTATTGTTCCGCCTGAAATTTCATCATAATAACCATATCCGGAGTTTGCTGTATAATTGAAGAATACTTGTGCATATGAATTGAACGAAAGTCCTGAAAACAGGATGACGAAAAACATAATCGTTTTCATAATATCCTCTTAACTACTAAAATATATCAATCACAATCTATAATCTTTTTACACAAAATAAAATATTGATTAGGGTTATTTTGTTAAAACCATTTTTCTGCTTTCGATAAAGCTTCCGGCACGAAGCCGGTAAAAATAAATTCCGCTTGCCAATTCTTTTGCGTTAAATTCTACCTCATACACTCCCGGCGATTTTTCTTCGTTTACAAGTGTGGCGATTTCGTTGCCCAAAACATCATACACCTTCAATAATACATTTTGTGGAGACGCACCGCTGTGCGTCTCTACGGAAGGAATGCTGTAACGAATTTTTGTTGTTGGGTTGAATGGGTTGGGGTAATTTCGGGGAAAATTTAAACGAATGTTTTTTATTTCGTCAGATTTTACACCCGTCGGATCGAGAGTAAAAACAAAGCATGCTTTTTGATGAAACAAAGGCTTTGTAATAAATAAATTTGAAACTGCCAAAGACATTTGCCGGGCGCAGTTATCCGCTATTATTTGATTTGAAATCAGTAATAGGAGGAATAGTATTAGCCCAAAGAACAAAAATCTTTTTTTTATAATTTCCATTACAAACCCCGAAGTTAATTTACGTAAAAACTTAAGCATATCTTCTTTAAAAAGCAATAGATGGATTTGCAGTGAGGGCTTTCCGGGGGAAAGAAATTTTTATGAGGACATTAATACCTTAACACTAAAATTCTTGTAATATATGGTAGAATATTTGCAAACTTAAAGATTAGAAAGCATGAATGATGAAGATGAATGGATGAATGTTTTTCATTCAACCATTCAATCACTCATCCCAAATAATTTGGTTCTGGCTCGTTCAGGTTAAGGAAATAACTATTTCCAAAGATGCCGCTTCGGAAAAAAGCTAAAATAGAAATTGAATAATCCGTTGGCTAACGGATTGTTAATAACGATTCGCTAAAAACCTATTTAACAGCCCTAAGTTTAAAATAGACTTCTTCGGGAGAAAATATGCCTGCGAAAAACCTTTCATAAATTACCGGTTCAATATTTACAATGAAATCCATCCACTTCAATGCTGCAAAGTGGGATGTTATAAATTTCTTTTCAACAACCTCAAATTGTGCGCTTCCTTTGTAGTTTGTACGATGGTTTAGTTTCCACTTTTCATAAAATTTCAATTTTCTTTTTCCAATATATTCGTAATTGTCAAATGTGCGTATTGAAAAAGGAATTTTATGATCCGGTTCGCCAAAGTATTTTGTATTTAAGAAGAAGGGTGCGTAAACTATCAGAGTTCCGTTTGGTTTAAGTATTCTGTAGAGTTCGGTTATTGTTTTGTGAAAGCTGTCGAGATGTTCGAGAACGTGGCTGGCATAAATTTCATCGAAGGTGTTTTCCTCAAAAGGATAGGGGAAAGTATTGACGTCGTGTATCATGTTTCCGCCGTAATCTACTATATCGAGGTTGATATATCCTTGTTTTAAGTCGTTCCCGCATCCCAAATTTAATTTCATTTTTAACCGTGCTTCTTTATGAAAATAAGTGAATTAGTTATTGATTTTGAATTTTATTAACTGTAGGGCATCTCTAAAAATCCGTTAACTAACGGATTAGAGATGCCATGTAAAAATAGAGTCTACGTATGGATCAAATTTAAGTAATTATTGATAAAAATCTTGTTGGCGCAAAAAAAATCCCCGGTAAGATCGGGGATTTGAATTATTTAATATGTGTTTTTTCAGTTCAAAGAAACTGCCGGGAAGTTTACACCTTTTAGGGAAACTTCTTCCACGTTGAGTTTGGCAACTCCTCTTGCAATTAGACCTAACGCGAGGGCTGCGCCTTTGGACAGGTCTAATTGTCTTCCCGGAATGTATGGTCCGCGGTCATTTATTCTAACGATAACTTGTTTATCGTTTTTCGGATTAGTAACCCTTAGAAGAGTTCCGAATTTGAACGACTTATGAGCCGCTGTAAATGCCATCTGGTCATATTCTTCTCCATTAGCGGTGCTGCGACCATGAAATTTTGGTCCATACCAGGAGGCTTTCATTATTCCTCTGTTAATGTATTCAACTACCGGGTTAACAGCCGTAGTTTCTTCAACATAAACAGGCTCCACTTGTTTAGTGGTTATATCAGTATTTTCGTTTTCATTTGTCAATGTGAATCCAACAAGCGAAATCATTATTAGTAGTATTAGGAACTTCGTTAATGACTTCAAATCATTTACCTCGTAATTATTTAATAAATACACCCCCAAGGTATGCGGGGCAATCTCCATTATCAATAGCTTTATACCTCTGCGGCTGGTCTAAGAGATAAAAATCAACATCCGACCGATGTGGTCTTTTGGTCGAAATTTCAATAGTATCAGTTAAAAAAGTGGAGTGCGAAATAACAAAAGATGTTTGAACAGATAAACGAAATTGAATATAAAACAACTCATTTGTTTTCAATTCCTATTTCGTGAAATAGATTTTAGCCGGTCTGGTGCTTATTGTAGGAGCATGCTTTACTTATTCTTAGAATCTATTTCAACAACAATAACTTTCTCGCAGCAAAAAAATTTTCGGTTCTCAATCTATATATATACATCCCGCTCGAAAGATGCGAAGCGTTGAAACTGACTTCATATACACCCGGGGTTCTGGCTTCGTTAACGAGTGTTGCTACTTCGTTACCGAGAACATCGTAAACTTTTAACGAAACATTTTGTGGAGACGCACGGCGATGCGTATCTGCGAAAGGAATTCTGTAACGAATTTTTGTTGATGGATTAAACGGATTGGGATAATTTTGAGAAAGCTCAAATTTATCCGGAACTGCGGTTTCTATTTCGCTCACATTTACAATTCCGTTCTTGAATTTTACATCCATGCTATCCAGATCATAATTCCCCGCGGGGTCATATACTTCTACATAAACTCTGTAATTCCCATCGGCAAAATCTGTTGTGGGGAATGACAGATCATCTTCTGAAAGATTAATAATTGAATCGCCATCAGAGTTCGTTAATACGTGATAATAATTTCTTTGTTCACTACTCCAACTTGACGGAAGAAGCAATTCATCTCTCTTAAACATAACCGCCGCATACGGTTCATAATTATCGCCGTCGTAAAAATTGTAAGAATGATTCAATATATGCCCAAGCTTGCGCGGTTGGATTAATTCATTATCTGAAATACGCTTAATCCAATAATATGTCCTAAAAGCAGGCTGCTGCCAAACGGATTCACCTATGTAGTCAACAACTTTAGCGATTATGTCGATGTTTCCGTACAAACTATCTTGCATGAGATAATTGGACGTTTCATTTTCGCAGAACCCGAAGAGTGAATTATCAAAAACATTTTGGATGATCGGCGGGTGGGGATCTATCATCGGTGTTAGCGCCAGCAGAGGATTGAAGTTGATTCCCCATTCATTATCATTGTAAAACCAAACTAAACCCGAATCGCGAATTTCAACAAAGTGAATGTGTCCCCATTCGGAAGTCCATTCAACAATGTCGCCGAGATAATCGTGAACGCTTACCGTGTCGCCGACTTCAAACTGTATTGTGTTTTCGATGAGATGCGCATAAAGCCAACCGTTAGACCAGCCGACATTTTGCGAATCACTAACCGCCATCCTCCAGTAAACTGCGCCGCCGAGTGTAAGAACACATTTCACAACTCCGCTATAAACCGAATATACCGGTTCGGCAATGGGAACAATAAGATCAAGCCCTTGATGAAGATATGAATAACTTGATCCATATCCGCCCATGTGCTGTTCATAATGATTCCAAACTGTGCGCATGCTGTCGAACGGGGCAAACGGCCAGGGAATAGATTTGTATCCGGTTTTTGTTTTGAGGTTTTTGGGAGATGCCTCATGGATTGTTAATTCTCTTTTTCCTCCTAAACTCTCTTTGAAATTTTTCTCCCGAACATTATAAATTCTCATCATGCCGGAAGATTCGGATTTTGTTCGTTTATGAATGCCGGAATAGAGTTCGTTTCCGATAAACTCAATATCTTTGAAGGAATAATTACCGCCGAGTCTATCCGAAAAAACCAGGTTGGCGGATTTGACTGAAAAAACACGGAGGTTGTATTTGTCAATCACGCATATAAATTCTGAGTTTTGTGATAAATCCACTTTGCGCGGAATTTGCATTTCGGTATTAATGGAGCGGATCATCACGCCGTTTTGATAAATACGGATTTCATTTTCAACTGCGGCTGCAACGCTGTTCGTTGTTTCATCCATATCGAAACGATAGCAAAGATCATAACGTTCTGTTTGTCCGGATTGAATATTAATAACAAAAAGTCCGTCGGGATTGCGCGCCCCAAATTTATTTCCGCCGTCCGAAAAGCGAAATTCCGATGCGCCGGTAAATTCTTTAGTAAAAAGTTTCTCTCCGGTTTTGCTGTAAAAATGAATTTTCAGAAGGCTTTTGTAATGTTCGGAATGATCGTAAAAAACAACATTCCCCGAGTTGGAGATTTCAACATCGGAGCCGGGAACTTCTCGTATCGAAAACAAAAGTATGCCGTTCTCAAATAAACGGAAATCGTGAAGTTCTCTATATTCATCCGAAACTGCTCCGATACTATAATTTGCGCCATAAACACCGTCTGCTGAAATCGATTTATATTCTCCCTGATTCCGAACTACTAATTTTCCGTTTTGTGCTGCCCGGAGTTTGTTCTTTTCCTCAGCGGATGCTTTGGGATTAAACACGAAGAAGAATATTGAAATAGAAACAATAGCAATTTGTAATTTATTAAATTTCATTTTATACGCGCCTTTTGAAATATACTCTTTTTGATTAAAACCGATTCAACATTTTAATTCTTTCATGCGAACTCTGTTTACGAATCATTCAACCGAAAAAGCAAACGCACAATCCGTCGGGAGAAATACACCGCAAATAGTTTCTTAATTTCCCCTACCGGCGAATTATAAATGAGTTAATTCTAAAAAGCAAATATTCAGTCGTTTTATTCTTAATTGGTTAAAGGAGACAATAATGAAAAAGGGGGGCGGGAAGTATGGCAAAATTATATTTTATTACCCTATCCTTTTTAATAGTAAAAATCTCGGTTATCCATGCATACCAAGATACATTCCACCGAAGTAAGGAACTAACCAAATTATCCATACAATTATACTGAAGCGGTGAAATTCTTTCCGCACATTTTCGCTGCCTTTAATAATAACCCAGGTTGCCCATACAGCATGCAGCAACATAAGCCAAAGAGCAATTTGTCCGGTAAGAGTATGTGGTTCACTTAAGTCAAAAGGTCCGTTTGCCATTTGATGCATTGCCCATGTTCCGGAAATATCGAAAGCAAATCCTACCCAGAAAAAAACAACATGCCATGGATTCAGGTGCTTTAATATTCTTTCCGACCAGACTCCGAGAGAATAGAAGATTAACGCTAAAGTTATAAGTATTGTTGATATGATTAATGAGAATGACACTACATTTTAATCCTTTTATAAAAGCAATGTTAGGCTCTTAAAGAATCATTAGTAACAATCCGTTAGCTAACGGATTGTTTTTTATTTGTTTCTGCTTGTCCCGCCCCGCGGGGGCTTGTCCAGCTTTAGGTCTAATAATATTGCAAACGCAAAGCTGCCGCAAAATTACTATGCAGCAGCTTTGCCCTCAGTAAAAAATTATTGTAATTTGATAGTGTTTAGTGCTAAAGCCTGACCAATTAATACGGCTTCGTTGTTATTCGATAAAACAAAATTGTAACTCAGAGCATAAACTATTGCATCGCCTGCAGCAAGAGAACCAAGTTCGGAA
>Ga0100381_1000461_pt1 | contig 41464 bp, 35 predicted proteins | sample CryGeymeta201505_FD_80416 | JGI IMG/M metagenome (GOLD analysis project Ga0100381, IMG submission 80416) | Groundwater microbial communities from Crystal Geyser aquifers in Utah, USA - Crystal Geyser metaG 2015-05 | ecosystem: Environmental > Aquatic > Deep subsurface > Groundwater | place: USA...
CTGTCCGCCCGAGAGCTGGTTCGGACGGTGATCGGCGAACTTGGAAAGGCCGACGATCTTCAGGTAAGATTCCACGCGCTTCCTGCGCTCGGCGCGGCCGAGCTCCCGCATCTGGAGCAGCGGATATTCGACGTTCTCCGCGGCGGAAAGCACGGGCAAAAGATTGAAAGTCTGGAAAATGAAGCCGATCGAGCGCGCGCGCAGGTCGGCGAGCTCATCGGGGGTCTTGCCGGTGACGTCCTTGCCGTCGATGTAGACGGCGCCGCTCGTGGGTGTGTCGATGCAGCCGATCAGGTTGAGGATGGTCGACTTGCCGCTGCCGGAAGGCCCGGCGATGGCGAGGAAGACGCCGTCCTTGATCTCGAAGCTCACTTCGCGCAGCGCCTGGACCTTCTGCTCGCCGAGCATGTAGTCCTTGCAGACGTTCGCCAGCCGCACCACGTGCATGGAAGCGTTCTCCCCAACCAGCGACCGAACCGGCCCGACCCGATGACCACCGCATCCGTTCTTCGCACCGCCTTCGCCGCCTTCGCCGCGGTGTTTCTTCCGATCGCCGCCGCATCCGCCGAAGAGCCGCCCGCAGCGGTCACGCCCGAGGATGCGGCCGCCCGAAGTATACTGGAAAAGGCCGACCAGATTCGCTTTCCCAGGGAGAGTTTCCAGGTCGACATCGGCATCGTGTCGCAGACGCGCGACGGCGCGTCCGAGAGGCGCCGCTACCGGGTGCTCTCGAAAGGCAACGACAACACCGTCATCCAGATCACCGAGCCTGCCGAGGAGCGCGGGCAGACGATCCTGATGCGCGGGCGCGACCTGTGGGTGTTCCTGCCCAACGTGTCGCAGCCGGTGCGCCTGTCGCTCTCGCAGCGTCTGACCGGGCAGGTCGCCAACGGCGACATCGCACGCGCCAACTTCTCCGGCGACTACATTCCGCGGATCGTTCGCAGCGAGACCGTGGAGGGCGAGAAGCACCATGTGCTCGAGCTGAACGCGGTGGATCGCAGCGTGACCTACCACCGCGTGCTGTTCTGGGTCGCTGCGGCGAGCGCGCGTCCCTACAAGGCGGAGTTCTACTCGCTCTCCGGACGCCTGCTGAAGACCGCGCGCTACCAGAACTTCAGGACGCTTGGCGGCAAGCTGCGTCCGACCCGGCTCACGATGGAGGACGCGCTGAAGAAGGGCGAGGTCTCGGTGCTCGAGTACAGCGACATGAGGCTGCGGCCGCTGCCGGACAAGATCTTCACCAAGGAGTACCTGAAGAAACTGGTCGAGTAGCGGGCCGGACACAGGGGAGATCGCGCGTGTTTCTGTTCGAGCTGATGAATCTCGCGGGGGGGTACCGGAAGTACTTCGAGATCGTCCCCGCGCTGAGCGACGAACTGCGCGACGAAGCCTATCGCATCCGGCACGCCGTCTACTGCGAGGAACTCGGCTGGGAGCCGGTGCGGCCCGACGGGCGGGAATTCGACGAGTACGACGCGCATTCGCTCCACTGCCTGATCCGCGCGAAAAGCGACGGCCGCTTCGCCGGGTGTACGCGCCTGGTGCTCGCCCGGCCGGGCGAGCCGCATTATCCGATGCCCTTCGAGAAGACCTGCGCGAACGTCCTCGACCGCTCGATCGTGGATCCGCAGGCCTTGCCGCGGCACACGATCGCGGAAGTCTCCCGGCTCGCGGTGATGTCCCGTTACCGCCGGCGCAAGGGCGAGGAGCACGCCCCCGTCGCGATCTCGGATGACAGCTTCGGCAACAAGGACCACCCGCGCTTCCCCTACATCCCGGTGGCGCTCTACCTCGGCACCATCGAGATGGCGGCGCGCTCCGGGATCGACACGCTGTTCGTGCTCACCGAACCGCGGCTGGCCGGCCACTTCGCGAAACTCGGGGTGCGGGTGACGCGCATCGGCGGCGCGACCGAACATCGCGGCACGCGCGTGCCTTCGATGATGAGCGTCCAGGGAATCCTCTCCGGCCTGAATTTCATCGTCCGCCCGCTCTACCGTGCGGTCGCCGCGGAAGTCGAGTCCGGGATGAAGGAGCAGTTCCCGCACTGACCCGCCAAAGCGCCGGCACGTGACCCACTTCACGGCGCCGGCCCAAGCAGCGCACTAAGCTTCGGCACGTACCGGAGCGGCCCCGCCTCGCAAGGGCGGAATGCTCCGGCCACTCTGGCAAACCGTCGAAAAAAACGACTCCATGACCCGAGCCCCGAGGTATCCGCTGGAGCGCTGCGCGCGGGCGCGGCCGGCCACGGCGGGCTGACGATGGTTCGAATCTTCAGCCATTACATCCCGTTCGGAACGCTGCTCCAGGTCGCGCTGGACGCGAGCCTGCTGTTCGGCGCGACCCTGCTCGGCGTGTCGCTCGGCGCCCACGGGCTCGCGGTCGGACTCGACGGCATCTTCGCGCCCGCACTGCTGTTCGCGCTTCTCATGACGGCGATCATCAGCGCGCTGGGCCTGTACCGGCGCGACGCTCCGCGTGTCTTCCACGACGTGGTCGCGCGCGTTCTGATGGTCTTCCTGATCGGGTTTCCGCTCGCCTGGGGCATCTTTTATGTGCTGCCGCTGTGCCAGCCGTGCAGGGAATCGCTCGGGCTGACCGTGCTGCTCGGGCTGACCGGCGTGCTCGCCTCGCGCGCGCTCCTGCTGCGCAGCTCAGCCGGCTTCCTCGCCCGGCGCGTCCTGGTGCTGGGCACCGGCGCGCAGGCCGCCGAGGTCGAGCGGGTGTTCGCAGCCGCCGCGCCCGGAGACATGCAGCTCGTCGGCTTCTATCCGCTCGACGAGGGCGACCTGTCCATCGATCGTATCCGTGTGCTGCCGGGTGCGGTCCCGCTCGCCGAAACGGTCGCCCGCCATGACATCGACGAGATCGTCGTCGCGGTGCGCGAGCGGCGCGGCGGCGTTCTGCCGCTGCGCCAGATGCTCGACTGCAAACTCCACGGAGTGCAGGTGACCGAGCTGTCCTCGTTCTTCGAACGCTTCCGCGGCCAGGTGCGCATCGAATCGCTGCACGCGAGCTGGCTCATCTACGGCGAAGGCTTCCGCCAGGGCGTGCTGCGCAACCTCGTCAAGCGCGGCTTCGACCTCCTGGCGGCGCTCGCCCTCCTGACGGTGGCGATCCCGGTGATGGCGATCACGGCGCTCGCCATCGTCTTCGAGAGCGGTTTCCCGGTCTTCTACCGCCAGGAGCGCGTCGGCCAGCGCGGCCGCATCTTCGAGGTGATCAAGTTCCGCAGCATGCGCAACGATGCCGAGGCCGACGGCAAGCCGCGCTGGGCGGGCTCCGACGACGACCGCATCACGCGGGTCGGCCGCGTCATCCGGCGCACGCGCATCGACGAGCTGCCTCAGATCTTCAACGTGCTCGCGGGCGACATGAGCTTCGTCGGGCCGCGCCCGGAGCGCCCCTTCTTCGTGAACATGCTGTGCGAGCAAGTCCCCTTCTACAACACCCGCCACAGCGTGAAGCCCGGCATCACCGGCTGGGCGCAGGTGCGCTACAAGTACGGCGCCTCGGTCGATGACGCGATCGAAAAGCTCCAGTACGACCTGTACTACGTCAAGAACCACACGCTGTTCCTCGATCTCGTCATCCTGCTGCGCACCGTCCGGGTCGTGCTCTCCGGCGAAGGCGCGCACTGATCCCGTCCCACCCGCACGTCATCCGCCGCCTCGCGTAAGGGCTGCGCGCAGCGGCGAAGCGCACCCACGGTTCCGTTTCGGCCGCGCCCGCGTATCCTTACGTCCGCGGTGCCACTGAAGACAACGTCACCCGGCGCCGTTACCGGAAGCGCATGAACACCTGGACTCCAACCCTGGCCACATGGGGCTACGGACTCGCGGCGGCGGCCTTCGCAGCCTTCGCGGCACAACTCGCGCTGGCCGGACGCGGGAACCTGCGCGGGCGCATCGTGTTCGCCGCGATCGTGCTGAGCGCCTGCTGGGCGTCTTCGGTCGCCGCGTTCCTGGCCACGCGCATCATCGGATTCTGGGTCGCCGCGGGGCTCTTCGATGCGCTGAGGCTGGGCGCGTGGCTGGCCTTCGCGGTCTCGACGATCCGGCTGCCGGATTTGCGCCCTGGCGCGCGCCCCGCGCCCGAGCTGCGCAGCGCTGCGCCGGCGTGGATCGCGCTCGGCGCGTTCATCGTCGTGGACGCGCTGGTGCAGTCGGCGGGCGGCTACGCTTCGCAGCGGCTCGACCTGCCGGGGCGCATCCAGTTCGCGCTGCCGCTCGCGGGAGCGATCCTCGCGCTCGTGCTGGTCGAACAGGCCTACCGCAACATCCCTGCGCATGCGCGCTGGGGAATGAAGCCGCTGTGCCTGGGGCTCGCCGGCGTGTTCGCGTTCGACCTGTATCTGTACGCCGAGGCCTTCCTGTTCTCGCGCATGGATCTCGACGCCTGGACGGCGCGCGGGCCGGTGCATGCCATGCTGGTGCCGTTCGTGGCGGTGTCCGCCGCGCGAAACCGCGAGTGGTCGTTCGAGATCGCGGTGTCGCGGCGCGTGGTCTTCCACTCGGCCGCCCTGCTCGGCGCCGGACTGTACCTCCTGCTGGTGGCCGCGGCCGGTTATTTCCTGCGTTTCTTCGGCGGGAGCTGGGGCCGCGCGATCGAGATCACCTTCGTGTTCGCGGCGCTGCTCGGGCTCGCAAGCCTCGTGCTCTCGGGCAGCCTGCGTTCGAAGCTGCGCGTATTCCTGACCAAGAACTTCTTCAGCTACCGTTACGACTATCGCGAGGAATGGCTGCGGATCACCCGCACCTTGTCCGCCCATGAGGCGGGAGGCGGCCTGCGCGAGGCGGCGATCAAGGCGCTCGCGGACCTGCTGGAGAGCCCCGGCGGTTCGCTCTGGCTGCGCAAGGCGGACGGACCCTTCGTACCGGCGGCACGCTGGAACGTGCCCGAGACTCGCGAGAGCGAAGCGGCCGAAGGCGGTCTCGCGGGCTTCCTCGCCGCCTCGCAATGGGTGGTGGATCTGGACGAATGGCGCAACGATCCGGAGAAATACGAGGGTCTCGTGGTTCCGGGCTGGCTGATGGGAATGAAGGAGGCGCGCTTCATCGTGCCGTTGACCGCCGGCGAGGCTCTGATAGGCTTCGTGGTGCTCTCGCGGCCGCGAGCGCGCGTCGACGTCAACTGGGAGGTCAATGACCTGCTCAAGACCGCCGGCCGCCAGGCCGCGAGCTATCTCGCCCAGATGCAGGCGGTCGAGGCGCTGCTCGAAGCGAAGAAGTTCGATGCCTTCAACCGCATGTCCGCATTCGTCGTTCATGATCTCAAGAACCTGGTGGCGCAGCTCTCGCTGCTGCTCAAGAACGCGCAGAAGCACCACGACAACCCGGAGTTCCGCAAGGACATGCTGGAGACGATCGATCACGTGGTCGAGCGGATGAAGAACCTGCTCCTCCAGTTGCGCGCGGGCACCACGCCGGTCGATAGCGCGCGCCCCGTGGATCTCGCCGGGCTCATCGGCCGCATCGCGCGCTCGAAGGGCGCCGAAGGCCCCGCAATCGAGCTCGATCTCGATCCGGCCGCGCGCGCGGCCGGACACGAGGATCGGCTGGAACGCGTGATCGGCCACCTTGTGCAGAATGCCCTTGATGCCACCGGACGATCTGGCAGAGTGTGGGTTCGGCTGTGGCGCGAGGGGGACGCGGCGAAGCTCGAGGTCGGCGACACGGGCCCCGGCATGAGCGAGGAGTTCGTCCGCAATCGCCTGTTCAAGCCCTTCCAGTCGACCAAGGCGGCCGGGATGGGGATCGGCGCCTACGAGAGCGCCCAGTACATCGCCGAGCTGGGCGGAACCATCGCCGTGGAGAGCCAACCGAACGTGGGAACCCGGATGCGCATCGTGCTGCCCCTCATCAGGGAACAGGAGACAGGAGACAGGAGCCTGCGGCCCGCCTCGCCCCCGGCGCCCAGTACGGAGGCGGCGGCGTGAGCGGCAAGCGCCCGCCGCTGCTGATCGTCGAGGATGATCCGGCGCTGCAGAAGCAGATGCGCTGGGCCTTCGACGCCTACGGCCCGGTGCTCGCTTCCGACCGCGAAAGCGCGCTCGCGCAACTGCGCCGCCACGCGCCCGCGGTCGTGACGATGGATCTCGGCCTGCCGCCGGCTCCGGACGATGTCAGCGAGGGGATGAAGCTGCTCGAGCAGATGCTGTCGATCGCCCCCGAAACCAAGGTCATCGTGCTCACCGGCCAGCATGACCGCGCCAACGCCGTGCGGGCGATCGGCCTGGGTGCCTACGATTTTTATGCCAAGCCCTTCGAACCGGAGCTGCTGTCGCTCACGATCGAGCGCGCCTTCCGTCTTCACGATCTTCAGCAGGAGAACCGGCGCCTGCAGGAAGCCGGCGGCTCAAGCGCGCTCGCAGGGATCATCACGCGCGACGAGGGCATGGCTGCGATCCTGCGCACGACCGAGAAGGTCGCCCCGAGCAATGCCACCGTCCTGGTGCTGGGAGAGAGCGGCACCGGCAAGGAACTCGTGGCGCGCGCGCTGCACGATCTGTCCGCGCGCCGTGGCGGGCGTTTCGTCGCCATCAACTGCGCGGCGATCCCCGAGAACCTGATCGAGAGCGAACTCTTCGGCTACGAGAAGGGCGCCTTCACCGGAGCGGTCAGGCAGACTCCGGGCAAGATCGAGACCGCGGCCGGCGGCAGCCTCTTCCTCGACGAGATCGGCGACCTGCCCGCGGCGCTCCAGGCCAAGCTGCTGCGCTTCCTGCAGGAGCGGGTGATCGAGCGGCTCGGCGGGCGCAGCGAGATCCCGGTGGATGTTCGCGTCATTTCGGCGACCCACCGCAACCTGCGGGAAGCGATCGCCGCCGGCGACTTCCGCGAGGATCTCTTCTACCGCCTCGCCGAGATCACGATCGAGATCCCCCCGCTGCGCAGCCGCCACGGCGATGCGGCACTGATCGCGCACGCGCTGGTGCGCCGCTTCGCTGCCGAGCAGAACCGGTCCGCTCCGCGGCTGGGCGAGGACGCGATCGGGGCGATCGAGGCGCATGCCTGGCCGGGCAACGTGCGCGAGCTGGAGAACTGCGTCAAGCGCGCGGTCATCATGAGCGAGGGCGGGGCGATCTCGGCCGCCGACCTCGGGCTCGATGCGCCCGAATCGCAGCCCGACTCCCTCAGCCTGCGGCAGATACGCGAGGAAGCCGAACGCAAGGCGGTGCAGCGCGTGCTCGGACGCGTGGATGGCAACATCGCGCGGGCCGCCGAGATCCTCGCCGTGAGCCGGCCCACGCTATACGACCTGATGAACCGCTACGGCCTGCGATGAGCCGCCCCACCTAACCCGACCTTCCACGGAATCCGCAACCCATGACATCCAGCTCGTATCTGCGCCGCACCACCACCGTGCTCCTGCTCGCCGCCGTGCTCGCCGGTTGCGGCGACAGCCCCGAGAAGCAGATCGCCTCCGCGAAGGCGGAAATGGCAAAGAAGGACTACAAGGCCGCAGCGATCCGGCTCAAGGGTGTCCTGCAGAAGGACGAGAACCTCGCCGAGGCGCGTTACCTGCTCGGCAGGGCAGGCCTCGAGACGGGGGATACCGCCACCGCGGAAAAGCACCTGCGCAAGGCGGTCGAGCTGGGTTACGACGCGGAGCAGTCGGTTCCGGAACTCGCGCGCGCGATGATCGAGCTGGGCCAGCACAAGAAGGTGCTCTCCGAGTTCGCTGGCCGCAAGCTCGCCTCCCCGCAGGGCAGGGCCGGCCTGCTGGTGAGCATCGCCTGGGCTCAGCTTGCGTCCCGTGAAGCCGATGCCGCGCGCAAGTCGATCGCAGACGCGCTCGCCGCCAAGCCCGACCACCCGCGCGCGCTGCTCGCCAGCGCGTGGATGAAGGCGCAGGACAAGGATGTCCGGGGCGCCGAGACGATCATAGACGCGGTGCTCGCGCGCGAGGCCGATTCCATCGAGGCCCTCGGCATGAAGGCGAGCCTCGCGCTGGCGCGCGGCGATCGCGAGAACGCGATCAAGGCCTACCGCCGGATCACCGAGGTCCGCCCGGCCCAGATCGCCGCGCATTACGGCGCCTACACCCTGCTGATGCAGGAGAACAAGGTCGCGGAAGCCAAGGCGCAGATCGAGAGCCTGAGGAAGGTCGCGCCCAAGCACCCGATGGCCTCCTACCTCCAGGCGCTCATGGCATATCGGGAGAAGGACCTGCCCGCCGCGCGCGACCGGGTGGCCGAGACGCTCAAGTTCGCCCCCGATTTCCTCCCCGCGCTGATGTTCTCGGGGCTAATCAACACCCAGTTGCGCAACTACGAGCTGGCCGAGCAGCATCTGAACAAGGTGCTGGCACAGGTGCCGAACAGTTTCTTCGCGAAGCGGACGCTGATCGGCGTGCTGGTGCAGACCGGACGCGCGGATCGTGCGGTCGAGCTCGCGCAGGAGATGGTCAGGCAGGCACCGGAGAACGCCGAGGTGCTCTCGATGGCGGCCTCCACCTACATGCTCGCGGGCGACGCGAAACAGGGGGCGGCGCTGTTCGAGAAGGCGGCCCGGCTGGCGCCGAAGGACGCGAAGAAGCGCACCGGACTCGCGCTCGCGCACTTCGCAGCCGGCGAGGCGACGCAGGCCCTGCAGGATCTCGAGGCCGCCTCGGCTGAGGATGCCTCCAGCGTCGATGCCGATGTCCTGCTCGTGCTTCAGCACCTGAGGGCCAAGCGCTTCGACAAGGCGATCGAGGCGGCCGCAGTCATCGAGAAGAAGGCCCCCGACAGCCCGGCGACCCACAACCTCAAGGGCCGGGTGCTGGCCGCGGCCGGCAAGCCCGCGCGCGCAAGCTTCGAGCGCGCGCTCCAGCTCAAGCCCGATTTCGTGCCGGCGCTGGTCAACCTGGGCCGGATCGATCTGATCGAGAGGAAGCCCGAGGCCGCGAGAAAGCGTTTCGAGGACGCGATCGCCAAGTGGCCGAAGAACGTGGCGCTGCAGATCGCCCACGTCGACGCCCTCAACGCCATGGGCGCGCCGCGCGAGGAAATACGCAAGGTGCTCGAGCGCACGGTCGCCGCGGCGCCCGCGGATGCCGGCGCACGCCGTGTGCTGATCGCCTTCCACGTCCGCGGCAAGGAGTTCGACCTCGCGCTCAAGGCGGCCCAGGAGGCCGCCGCGGCGATCCCGGGCAACGCGGGGCTGCTCCGGGTGCTCGGCGAGCTCCAGCTCGCGACCGGGGCCGCCGACCAGGCCGTCGCCACGTTCACCCGGGCAGTGGAGATCTCGCCCAACTCGATCGAACTGCTGCTGCGGCTCTCCGACGCCCGGACCGCGACCGGCGCGACCGAAGCCGCGCTCCAGTCCCTGCGCAAGGCGCTCGCGCTCAAGCCGGATCTGCGCGATGCGCAGATCCGCATCGCCTCCATCCAGAGCCGCAGCGGTCACACGGCGGACGCGGTGAAGGTCGCGAGGGACATGCAGCAGAGGCAGCCGAAGGATGCGGTAGGCTACCTGCTCGAAGGCGACCTCTACGCACGCGAGAAGAAGTGGAACGAGGCCGTGGCCGCCTATCGCACGGGAATGGAACGCACCAAGGCGCCGCTGCTGGCGGTCCGGCTCCACCAGTCGCTTTCCAGTGCGCAGCGCAAGCAGGAGGCGGACAAGCTCGCGGCCGACTGGGTCCGCGCCAATCCGAAGGACGGCTACCTTCGCAACTATCTCGCCGAGCGCGCTCAGGCCGCGGGCGACGCCGCCGAGGCCGCGCGCCAGTACAAGGCGCTGCACGATCAGTTCCCGCAGAACCCGGCGATCCTGAACAACCTGGCGTGGGCCTCGTACGAGGCGAAGGACGCGAAGGCGCTGGGCTATGCCGAGCAGGCGAACAAGCTCGCGCCCGGCAACCCCGCGGTCATGGACACGCTGGGCTGGATTCTGGTCGAGAAGGGCGATCCGAAGCGCGGCATCGAGCTGCTGCAGCAGGCGGTCGCCAAGGCGCCCAAGGCCGCCGAGCTCCGGCTTCACCTGGCCAAGGCGATGATCCGGGACGGCCGCAAGGACGAGGCCCGGAAGGAGCTCGCCGTACTCAGCGCGCTCGGCGACAAGTATCCGAAGCAGGCCGAGGTCGCGAAGCTCAAGGCCGGCCTGTGAGGCAGCAGCGCTTCGCGCGCCCTCCGATCCGGGCGCGTGCCGCCGTAAATGATTCGTTCAATGTCTGAGGATGATGCGATGACCACGGTTGCAGTGATCGGTCTGGGCTACGTCGGGCTGCCCCTTGCGGTGGCTTTCGGCAAGCAGCACCGCACGATCGGCTTCGACATGTCGGAGCGCAAGATCGCCGCGTACCGGCAGGGGTTCGATCCGACCGGAGAGGTGAGCAGCGAAGACCTGCACTCGGCCACGCACCTGAGCGTGACCACGGAGGCCACGGCGATCGCGGACGCGGATTTCATCGTCGTCGCGGTGCCCACGCCGGTCGACGAGGCGCATCAGCCCGACTTCAGCCCGCTGGTGGGCGCGAGTGAGGTCGTGGGCCGGCATGCGAAGCGCGGTGCGATCGTGGTGTTCGAATCCACGGTGTACCCCGGCGCGACCGAGGAGGTCTGCATCCCGGTGATCGAGAAGGCAGGCGGAAAGAAATGGAAGCAGGATTTCTTTGTCGGCTATTCGCCCGAGCGCATCAATCCCGGCGACAGGGAGCGCACCCTGACGAAGATCACCAAGGTCGTGTCCGGCGACACTCCGGAGACGTTGGAGAAGGTCGCCGCGCTCTACGGCAGCATCATCGCCGCAGGGGTCTACAAGGCCAGCGGCATCAAGGTCGCGGAAGCCGCTAAGGTGATCGAGAACACCCAGCGCGATCTCAACATCGCGCTCATGAACGAGCTGGCGATCATCTTCGATCGCATCGGCATCGACACGCTGGAGGTGCTGCAGGCGGCCGGAACGAAGTGGAATTTCCTGCCCTTCCGCCCGGGGCTGGTGGGCGGCCACTGCATCGGCGTGGACCCCTACTACCTCACCCACAAGGCCGACATGCTGGGGTATCACCCGCAGGTGATCCTGGCGGGGCGGCGCATCAACGACGGCATGGGCAAGTTCGTCGCCGAGCAGACGATCAAGCACATGATCCGCAACGGATCCTGCGTCAAGGGGGCGAACGTGATCGTGCTCGGACTCACCTTCAAGGAGAACTGCCCCGATCTTCGCAATTCCCGCGTCATCGATGTCATCCGGGAGATCGAGTCGTTCGGCGCGGTGGTCCATGTGCATGACCCGATCGCGGATCCGGGCGAGGCTCGCCACGAATACGGGGTCGAGCTGAAGGCATGGGACGAACTGCCGCAGGCGCAGGCCGTCGTGGCGGCCGTGGCCCACCGCGAATACCTCGAACGCCCGCTCGATGAGCTCACCGCGAAACTCGCCCGCGGCGGCGCCTTCATCGACGTCAAGTGCCGGTTCGATCGCGCCGCGATCGAGGCCGCCGGCAACGCCGTCTGGCGTCTGTAGGAGGAACGGGAATGGCGATTCCGCAAGCCCTGCGCGCGTTTCTGGAGGGGACGCGACACCGCTGGCTGGTGACCGGTTCGGCCGGCTTCATCGGCTCGCATCTGATCGAGACCCTGCTCGCCTGCGGCCAGGAGGTGGTGAGCCTCGACAATTTCGCCACCGGCCACCGGCGCAACCTCTTCGAGGCCGAAGCCGGGGCCGGAGCCGGTGCGGCACGGCACCACCGTTTCATCGAGGGCGACATCCGCGACCCCGCAACCTGTCGCGCGGCCTGCGAGGGCGTGGACTTCGTGCTGCACCAGGCCGCGCTCGGCTCGGTGCCGCGCTCGATCGCCGATCCGCTCACCACCCATGCCGCCAACGCCACCGGCTTCCTCAACATGCTGGTCGCATCGCGCGATGCTGGCGTGCGCCGCTTCGTCTACGCCGCCTCCAGTTCGACCTATGGCGACCATCCGGCGCTGCCCAAGTTGGAGGAGGCGATCGGGCGGCCGCTCTCGCCCTATGCCGTCACCAAGTATCTCGACGAGCTCTATGCGGATGTCTTCGCCCGTTGCTACGGGATCGAGGCGATCGGGCTGCGCTACTTCAACGTGTTCGGCGCCCGCCAGGATCCCGAGGGCGCCTACGCGGCGGTGATCCCGAAGTGGGCACGCGCCCTGCTCGCCGGCGAGACCGTGTTCGTGAACGGAGACGGAGAAACCAGCCGTGATTTCTGCTATATCGACAACGCGGTGCAGGCCAATCTCCTGGCCGCGCTGAGCGGAGATCCGGATGCCGTGAACCAGGTCTATAACGTGGCGGTGGGAGAGCGCACCAGCCTGAACGCCTTGTTCGGGATGATCCGCGATTCTCTCGCCGGAACGCATGAGGCGATCGCCGCGGCGAAGCCGCAGTACCGCGATTTCCGCGCCGGCGACGTTCGCCACTCGCAGGCCGACATCGGCAAGGCGGCGCGACTGCTCGGCTACCGGCCGACCCACCGGCTGGAAGAAGGGCTGCGCGAGGCGATGCCGTGGTATGTGCGCCAGTTCGCGCCTGCGCAGGAACTCGCGGCAGTGAAATGAGGCTGGACTCCAGGTGACCCGGATGCGGCAGACCGAGCGGATGCTGCGCGCGCTGGCGATCGCGGCGGCGCTCTGCGCGCTCGATGCGGGAGCGAGCGAGGCGGCGCCGGAAGGCGGTCAATGGAGCACCCAGCTCGTGCGCCAGGCGCTCGCACTCGAGCACGGCGAGGGCGTGGCGCGCGATCCACGCCGCGCCGCCGACCTGTATTGCGAGGCGGCCAAGCTGGGGAGCGCGGACGCGCAGTTCGAACTCGGCTGGATGTACGCGAACGGCCGCGGCGTGCCGCGCGACGACGCGCTGGCGGCGCTCTTCTTCGAGGCCGCAGCCTACCAGGGGCATGAATATGCCCAGCGCATGCTGCGCCATGTCGGCGCACCGACCTCGGAGCTGCCGGAATGCCTGAAGATCCGGATCGAACTGGCCGCCGAACCCGAACCCGAACCCGAGGAAGAGGACACCTGGGAGAAACTCTACGAGGATCTGCCGCCCGAGCGCAGGCGGCTCGTCGATCTGGTGCGGAAGCTCGCGCCCGATTATTCCGTGGATCCGCGGCTCGCGCTGGCGGTGATCTCGGTCGAATCGAACTTCGAGCCGCGCGCGCGCTCGCCGAAAAACGCGCAGGGACTGATGCAGCTCATCCCGGAGACCGCGATCCGGTTCAACGTGCGCAACGCCTTCGATCCGGTGCAGAACATCCGCGGGGGCCTGGCCTACCTGCGCTGGCTGCTCGCCTACTTCAAGGGCAGCGTCGCGCTGACCGCGGCCGGCTACAACGCGGGCGAGCGTGCGGTCGAGCGCTTCCGCGGCATTCCGCCCTACCAGGAGACGCGCGCCTATGTCACCCGCATCCTCGCCGTCTTCCGCAAGGACAACCATCCCTACGACGCCAGCGTGACCGCGCCCTCGCCGTTCGTCGACCGGATGCGGCTGCGCTGAGCGAGGCCGTGACGACTCCTGCCGCGAGGAGCGATAAGCGCGCCGGGCGGCCTCGGCTTGGGCTGGGCACGGTCGGGCTCGCGATACTGCTGGCGCTCGCCACCGGCGAGGTGTCCGCCGAGTTGCCCGACACGTTGCCGCGGATCAAGCCCGCGGTGGTCGCGATCGGCACGCACGCGCGCACGCGCAGCCCGGCCTTCCGTTTCCTCGCCACCGGATTCGCCGTCGGCGACGGAACGCTGATCGCCACCAATGCCCATGTCGTGCGACGGAAACTCGACGAGGCGCGGCTCGAAACCCTGGCAGTCGCGCTGACCGACGCCGCCGGCCGCACCCAGCTCCGGCCGGCGCGCGAACTCGCAGCCGATCCGGCCCACGATGTCGCGCTGCTGCGCATCCCGGGCCCGCCGATCGCCGCCCTGCCCCTGCGCCAGGCCGACGATGTGCGCGAGGGGGAAACCTACGCCTTCACCGGCTTCCCGCTGGGCTCCGTGATGGGCCTGCATGCCGCGACCCATCGCGCGCTGATCGCCGCCATCGTTCCGGCGGTGATCCCGCGGGGAGCAGCGCGCGAACTCGACGCCGACGCGATCCGGCAGCTCGAGGCGGATCGCACGCCGGTCTTTCAGCTCGATGCCTCGGCCTCCCCCGGCAGCAGCGGCAGCCCGCTGTGGGACCCGGTGCGCGGCGACGTCGTCGGCCTCATCAACATGGTGGTCGTCAAGCGCACTCGGGCCGGGCCCTCTCCCGAGCCGACCGGGTTCAGCTTCGCCGTTCCGGTCCGCTACCTGCGCGAACTCCTGCGCAGCGCCCGCTGAGGCTCAGCCCGGCGTCTTGAGCGGATCGAGCAGCCTCGCCAGCTCGCCGCTCGCGTACATCTCGCGCAGGATGTCCGCCCCGCCGACCAGCTTGCCATTGACATAGAGCTGCGGGATCGTCGGCCAGTTTCCGTACTGCTTGATGCCGTCGCGGATTTCCGGGTTTTCCAGCACGTTGACCGACAGGTATTGCGTGACGCCGCACGCCTTGAGCACCTGGGCCGCGGCGGCGGAAAATCCGCACTGCGGGAACTGCGGCGTGCCCTTCATGTAGAGGACCACGGGGTTGCCGGTGACCTGCGCGCGTATGGTGTCCTGGATGCTCATCGGAGCCTCGATTAGTTGACTATGGGAGTCGGGATAGTAGCGGCCCGGCGCCCCATCGTCAAACGCCGCGGCTCCCGCCGCTCACCCGCTCGATGCCCGCCAGATCGCGCCACGAGCGCACCGCCTCGAAACCGGCCGCGCGCAGCGCCTCGCGCACCTGCTCGGCCTGATCGTAGCCGTGTTCGACCAGCAACTGCCCGGATCGGGCGAGGAACGCGGGGGCATCGCGAACGATGCGGCGAATCTCGCTCAGGCCGTCCGGCCCGGCCACGAGTGCCGCGCGCGGCTCGCGCCTGAGGTCGCCGTTCGCGAGATGGGGGTCGCCCTCGGCGACGTAGGGCGGATTGCTGACCACGAGGTCGAAGCGGCTGCCGGGATCGAAGGCCGCGAACCACGCGCCTTGCCGAAAGCGCACGCGCGCGCCCAGCGCCTGCGCATTCTCGCGCGCGATATCGAGCGCAGCGCCCGAGGCGTCGCTCGCCCAGACCTGCGCCTCGGGCTGCTCCAGCGCCAGGCTCACCGCGATCGCGCCCGAGCCGGTGCCGAGATCCGCGATGCGGGATGAGCGCGCGAGTGCGCGCACCACGGCGAGTGCGCAATCGACGAGCAGCTCGGTCTCCGGCCGCGGGATCAGCACGGCATCCGCGACACGGAAGCGCCGGCCGTAGAACTCCCGCCAGCCGAGGAGATAGGCGATGGGCTCGCCGCCGGCGCGGCGCGCGATCCAGTCATCATAGCGTTCCAGCGCGTCGCTCGCGAGCTCCAGTTCGGGATGGGCGGCGAGCCGCGCGTGACCGATCCCCGCGGCATGCACGAGCAGCAGCTTCGCCTCCGCGCGCGGTACCAGGCGGGCTGCGCGATCGAGTGCGCCGGCGAGCGCGGCGCGGCGGCCGGTGCACGCGTTCATGTGCCCGACTCCGAGAGGGCCGCGAGCTGCCCGGCCTGGTGCTCGGCGGTGAGGGCGCGCACCAGCTCGTCGAGCTCACCGTCCAGGATCGCGCCCAGCTTGTAGAGGGTGAGATTGATGCGGTGATCCGTCACCCGCCCCTGCGCGAAGTTGTAGGTGCGGATGCGCTCGGAACGGTCGCCGCTGCCCACCAGGGACTTGCGCGTCGCCGCGGTCTTGTCCGCAAGCTCGCGCATGCACCGGTCCTTGATCCGCGCGGCGAGCACGGCGAGCGCCTGCGCCTTGTTGCGATGCTGGGAACGGTCGTCCTGGCACTCGACCACGATGCCGGTCGGAAGGTGCGTGATGCGCACCGCCGAGTCGGTCTTGTTGATGTGCTGCCCGCCAGCGCCGGAGGAACGGAAGGTGTCGATGCGGATTGCGGCCGGATCGATCTCGACCTCGCCGATCTCGTCCGCCTCCGGCAGCACCGCGACCGTGCACGCCGAGGTGTGGATGCGGCCCTGGGTCTCGGTCGCCGGCACGCGCTGCACCCGATGCACCCCGGATTCGAACTTGAGCTTCGAGTACGCGCCGCGGCCCTCGATGCGTGCGATGATCTCCCGGTAGCCGCCCAGATCCGAGGCGCTGTGCGAGACCACCTCGACTTGCCAGCGCATTCGCTCGGCATAACGGGCATACATGCGGAACAGATCGGCGGCGAACAGCGCCGACTCCTCGCCCCCGGTGCCGGCCCGGATCTCCAGGAAAATCCCGCGCTCGTCGTTGGGGTCGGCGGGCAGGAGCGCGCGCTCGATGCTCCCCTCGATCGCCTCCGTCTCCTCCCGCAGCCGGTCCATCTCGCCCTGCGCAAGCTCGCGCATCTCGGGGTCGGCGAGCATCGCACGCACCGCGCCCTGCTCCGCCTGCGCCCGCTCCAGAGCCTCGTACAGCCCGACCACCGGCGCGATTTCGGCATGCTCGCGTCCGAGATTGCGAAAGCGATCGAGATCGCGGGCGGCGTCGGGTGCCGCCAGCAGGCGATCGATTTCCTCCAGGCGCAGTCGGAGCCGTTCGAGTTTTTCGCGGATGCTCTGTTTCATGACGAAAGCCGCGCCGGGCGCACGCATGGCGCCGGGCGGGCTAATCCCCGGAGTGCAGATCGAAGATGCGCGAGACGAGCGCCGCGGCATCGTGGCGCGAGGCGGGCTCCCCCTGGTTGAGGGCCTGGGTCGGCGCGTGCATCAGCTTGTTGGTGAGCCCGTGCGAGAGCGCCTCCAGCACCTTGTGTGGATCGTCGCCGCGCCCGAGCAGCTTGAGCGCGCGCTGCAGCTCGTGCCTGCGCATGCGCTCGGCCGCATCGCGCAGCGCGCGGATGGTCGGCACCAGGTCGCGCGAGGCCATCCACTGGACGAAATTCTCGACCCGCGCATTGATGATCGCCTCGGCCTCGACGACCGCTTCCTGGCGCGCTTCCAGGCCGGACTCCACGATCGCGCCCAGATCGTCGAGAGTGTAGAGGAATACGTCATCCAGGGAGCCGACCTCCTCCTCGATGTCGCGCGGAAGCGCCAGATCGACCATCACCACCGGCCGGTGCCGGCGCACACGCAGCGCGCGCTCGACCATGCCCTTGCCGACGATGGGCAGCGGACTGGCGGTGCACGAGACCAGGACGTCGTACTGCGGCAGCCGCTCGCCGACCTCATCGAGCCGGATCGCTTCGGCGCCGAAACGCTGTGCCAGCGCCTGACCCCGTTCGAGGGTGCGGTTCGCTACCGTGATCTGGCGGGGATGCGCGCCGGCGAAATGCGCCGCGCACAGCTCGACCATCTCGCCGGCGCCGATGAACAGCACCCGCTGGCTGCGCAGATCCTCGAAGATGCGCTGCGACAGGTGCACGGCGGCGGCCGCCATCGAGACGATGTTGGCGCCGATCGCCGTGGTGGAGCGCACCTCCTTGGCCACCGCGAAGGTGCGCTGGAAGAGCTTGTTGAGCAGCGTGCCCAGCGTCCCCGCGGCACCTGCCACGCGCGCCGCCTGTTTCATCTGGCCCAGGATCTGGGGCTCGCCGAGCACCATGGAGTCGAGACCGCTGGCGACGCGGAACATGTGGCGCACGGCATCGCCGTGCGTCAGGGTATAGAGGTAGGGATCGAGCTGCCCGGCCGGAAGCCGGTGGTAGTTCGCGATCCATTCACCGGCAGCGGCCGGCTCCCCGCTGGCGCAATAGATCTCGGTGCGGTTGCAGGTCGACAGGATCGCCGCTTCGCGCACCGGCTCGGCACGGATCAGCTCGCCGAGGGCTCCCGGAAGCCGTTCCGGATCGAACGCGAGCCGCTCCCGCACGGCGAGCGGTGCGGTGTGATGATTGATTCCAAGCGCGAACAGCGGCATGGCGCGGTCGTTCGGACTCCTCGATTGCGGGGGACGGCGCGCCCCGCGGGCGCGCGCGGCCGCGAGACCCTGCCCTCCGTACGCCGGGGCGTCGCCCGCCGGAAGTTCATGAATTATAGCGCCCGCGCGAAGCCGGCGCGTATGGCGCACCCCGTGCGCGCAACGATCCAGAACCCGGTTCGGGAGCGCTTCCGAAGCCGGCCGATCAGGATGAGCTTCGCATTGCCTTCGGAGGCCGGTTTTGCTAGTGTGTCAGGTGTAAAATATCTATAATTGAACGGGTACCGGCCCAGACCACGCACACGGGAGGAAGTCGAGATGCTGCAGCGCATGATCGTCGTACTCTGGCCGTCGTTCCTCATCGCCGTCGTCGCCGATGTGGTGTTTTTCGCGCTCTTCGATCCCTCGCACCTGCTGCGTCAGGAGGACGCATTCGTCGGCAGCAATCTCGCCGCCTACACGGTCGGCTTTTTCCTGTTCTGGCTGATGGGGATCGGCTCCTCCAGCCTCACCTGCCACTTCCAGCGCAGCCCGGACGAAATCAACCGCTGCCCGCTCACTCCGGATAGACGACCGCCCGGCTGCCCGAAAAGAGAAGGCTGCACCGAATAAGACGTGACGGAACAGGGTTGCTGCGGCGCCGACCGGACGTACCGGCATGTACCGTTCAGCCGATCCGCGAAACCCTGAGCAGGCGCTGCAGGTCGTGGATCATGCCGGTGGGCTCCGGGTTCCGAGGAAATTTCAACATCAGGTTTCCCATCGGATCGACCAGGTAGATGTGGGCGGTATGCGGATCGCCGGGAAGCGACGCCATCAACCCCTGCGCGCCGCGGACCACGCGCATGCCCGGATAATCGGCGATCAGCTCCGGGGACGGCGATCCTCCGTCGGTCAGGATCCAGAGGCGCTCGACGCGGTTCAGGTTGCTCACGCCCTGGGCGGCGCGCACCTGCCGCATGAGGTAGAGCTTGTGGCGGCAATAGTCGTCACAGGCGCTTGCGTCCGCGCTGAGCAGGATCCAGCGTCCCCGGAGATCGCTCAGGTTCAAGGCTCCACCGTCGTGGAGCGCGAACCGCAGTTCCGGAAGGCGGCGGGGTGCGATCAATTCGCCGTAGTTCATGTGCGAGAGCGGCGGAAGGAAAAAATACCAGGCGAACGCCGCGACCACCGGCACGATCGCCGCGGCGGCAAGGAGGATGAGTGTCTTGGGTGCCTGGGACATCACGCGTTGCAACCCAGGTCGGTGATACCGGGATGCGGGATTGAGCTGGACTTCAACCGGGATTGAATCCGGACTGCCGATGAGAATAATCGTTCTGTTAATGCTGGCGCTGATCGTTTCGAGCCTCGCGTCAGCGCTGTTCTTCCTCTATCGGGATCGCAGCGGCAGCACGCGCGCGGCGAAGGCGCTCGCCCTGCGCGTGGGCTTGTCCATCGCACTGTTCCTGATGCTGATGGGTGGCTATTACTTCGGTCTGTTCGGACAGCGGATCTAGCAGCCGGTCGGACGCCTTCGTCGCGCGCTCTCCCTCACAGCCAATAGACGAAGATGAACAGGCATAGCCAAACCACGTCGACGAAGTGCCAGTACCAGGCGACCGCTTCGAACCCGAAGTGGTGCTCGGATCTGAAATGGCCCGCCAGCACGCGCATCAGGATGACGATCAACATGATCGCGCCCAGCGTGACATGCAGCCCGTGAAATCCGGTCAGCATGAAGAACGTCGTACCGTAGATCCCCGTCGTCAGCTTCAGGTTGAGTTCCTGGTAGGCGTGCGCGTATTCATAGGCCTGAAGGCTGATGAAAAGCACCCCGAGCAGGATGGTCAGCGCCAGTCCGACCTTGAGCTGGCCTCGGTTGTCCTTGAGCAGCCCCCAGTGCGCCCACGTCACGGTCGCGCCGGAGGACAGCAGCAGCAGGGTGTTGATGGCCGGGATGCCCCAGGCCGCCATCGGCGTGAACATTTCCTTGAAGCCCGGACCGGCGCTGGGCCACTGGCCGCTGAACCCAGGATAAAGCACCTGGTTGTCCGGGGTCGCCAGATCCGGTACGGCGAGCACCCGGACGTAGAACAGGGCGCCGAAGAACGCCGCGAAGAACATCACCTCGGAGAAGATGAACCAGCCCATGCCCAGGCGAAACGACAGGTCCACCCGCTTGTTGTAGCGACCGCCGACCGACTCGCGGATCACGGATCCGAACCAGCCGAACAGCATCAGGACGAGCACCGCCACACCGGCCAGCAGCACGTAGGCTCCGGAGCCAAGCTTGTTCATCCACAAGACCGCCCCGCTCGTCATCAGCAACAGCGCGATCGATCCGAAGATCGGCCACGAACTCGGGTCCGGTACGAAGTAGCGATCGGGCTGGTGTGCGGTCGATGCCATGACTCCTCCTGAAGCGGCCTGTGGTTGGAATTTTCGAATCGTTAGTGCGATGTCACGGCACGCACGATCGCCAGCAGCACAATGACAAACGAGATCACCGCGATCAGGATCGCGATCGCCAGGTAGGCCGGGTGCAGCCCGCGCGTCTGTCTTTCATGATCGACCCCGCGCCGGATGCCGAAAAGCGCGGAGAAAACCGTCATCGCCGCTTGGGCGAGCCCGGCAAGGTGCCTGCGCACGGACATGACTGCCATCAGGCACCCCCTGGTGAGCCCCGGAGCTCGGCCGCAGCCGGTCCGCCGACATCGAAGAATGTGTAGGAGAGCGTGATGGTGGTCACTTCCCTCGGCAGCCCCGGATCGATCACGAACACCACGGGCATTTCCCGCACTTCTCCGGCCGCCAGCCTCTGGCGCGTGAAACAGAAGCACTCGATCTTGCGGAAGTATTGACCGGCGAGCTGGGGGCCATAGCTCGGGATCGCCTGCCCGATCAGCGGGTGATCGCGCGTGTTCTGCACTCGGTAGCGTACCTGTGCCAGCTCGCCCGGATGCACGATGATGCTCGATCGCTCGGGCTTGAAGTTCCACGGCAGACCACGGATATTGGCGTCGAATTCGACAGTCACGTTGCGCGAGGTGTCGACCTGGGTGTTCATTGCGACCTCGTCGGCACCCAGCAGGTTGTTGATGCCGGTGACATCGCAGAACACCCGGTACAGCGGCACCATCGCGTAACCGAAACCGAACATGAGCACGGCGACCAGAAGCATCCTGGTCAGGATGCGCCGATTCGCAGTCCTGATCGCCACGCTCATATCAGCGCCAGCTTGCGCAGGATGAAGCTCAACACCATTGCCGCAGCGATCGCCGCCAGGATCAGTGCGGTGCGCCGACTGTGACGCGTTTGCCGCGCGAGATTCTCAGCCACCGTGATGTCACCTCAGCGTGGGCGCTTCCTGGAACGTATGGTAGGGCGCAGGCGAGGGCACCGTCCACTCCAGCCCCTGGGCACCATCCCAAGGCCGCGCTTCGGCCTTCTCACCACCGCGAATGGTCTTGAGAACCACGTACAGGAACAGCAACTGGGAAAACCCGAAGACGAAGGCGCCGGCCGATGACACCGCATTCCAGTCGGCGAACTGCAGGGCGTAGTCGGGGATGCGGCGCGGCATTCCGGCGAGCCCCAGGAAGTGCTGCGGGAAGAACGTCACGTTGAACGAGATGAAGGACAGCCAGAAGTGCAGTTTGCCCAGGCGCTCATCGTACAGGTGGCCCGTCCATTTCGGGATCCAGAAATAGACCGCACCGAACGCCGAGAAGAGGGCACCGGCGACCATCACGTAGTGGAAATGCGCCACGACGTAGTAGGTGTCCTGCACCTGCACGTCCACCGCGGTCATCGCCAGTATGAGCCCGGTAAAGCCGCCGACCGTAAACAGAAACAGGAAACCGACGCAGAACAGCATCGGGGTCTCGAAGGTCAGCGCTCCCCGCCACATGGTCGCCACCCAGTTGAACACCTTGACCGCGGTCGGCACCGCGATCAGCACGGTGGCATACATGAAGTAGATCTGTCCCGCCACCGGCATGCCGACCACGTACATGTGGTGGGCCCACACGAAGAAAGAGATGATGGCGATCGACGCCGTCGCATACACCATCGACGCGTAGCCGAAAAGCGGCTTGCGCGCGTACGCGGGGATCACCTGCGAGACGACGCCGAAGGCCGGCAACGCGATGATATAGACCTCCGGGTGCCCGAAGAACCAGAAGATATGCTGGAACAGCACCGGATCACCGCCGCCGGCGGCATTGAAGAAACTGGTGCCGAAATGGCGGTCGGTGAGGGTCATGGTCACCGCGCCGGCGAGCACGGGCATCGTTGCGATCAGCAGGAAGGCCGTGATCAGCCAGGTCCAGCAGAACATCGGCATCTTCATCAGCGTCATGCCGGGGGCACGCAGGTTGAGGATCGTCGTCGCGATATTGATCGACCCCATGATCGAGCTCATGCCGAGGATGTGCACGGCGAAGATCGTCAGATCCATGCCGATGCCCATCTGGATGGACAGCGGCGCGTAGAGCGTCCAGCCGGTCCCGGCCGCCCCGCCGGTCACGAACATCGAGGCGATCAGAAGGATCGCGGCAACGGGCAGCAGCCAGAAGCTCCAGTTGTTCATGCGCGCGAACGCCATGTCGGGGGCGCCGATCATGAGCGGGATCATCCAGTTGGCGAAGCCGACGAACGCCGGCATGATCGCGCCGAACACCATGATCAGGCCGTGCAGCGTGATCATCTGGTTGAAAAACTCCGGCTGCACATACTGCAGACCCGGCTGGAACAGCTCGGCGCGCACGATCAGCGCCATCACGCCACCGACCATGAACATCACGAAACTGAACCACAGGTACATCGTGCCGATGTCCTTGTGGTTGGTCGTCGTCACCCAGCGCATGATCCCGGCGCGGTGATGCGCGTGTTCGTGACCGGTGCCCGATTCGTGCGCGTGCGCTGCTTCCATTCCCTGTCTCCTCGAAACCGCGAAGTTTTCCTTACCGGGGCGCCTACTTGGCGCGCGCGGCCTTGATCTCGGCCGGCTGCACCGCTTCCCCCGTCTTGTTGCTCCAGGTGTTGCGAGTGTAAGTGATCACGGCGGCGATGTCGGTGTCATCGAGCTGCTTGCCGAAGGCCGCCATGGCCGTGCCGGGTCTGCCATTGAGCACGGTGCCGATCTGGCCCGCCGTCGGTCCCAGCACCACCTTCGAACCGTCTAGGGCCGGGAACGCGCCGGGAATGCCCCGACCAGTCGCCTGATGACACGGAACGCAGTTGGCCGTATAGACCTTTGCGCCACGCGCCTTCAATTCGTCCAGCGCCCAGGTCTTGCCCGCCTCGCCGGCCGCCGCGGCGATGAGCTTCTGCTGATCCTCAACCCATTTGTCGTACTTCTCGGCGGAAACCACTTCGACCACCACCGGCATGAATCCGTGATCCTTGCCGCACAACTCGGTGCACTGGCCACGGAACACCCCTTCGCGCTCGGCTCTGAACGACGTGTCGCGAACAAAGCCGGGGATCGCGTCCTGTTTGATCGCCAGCTCCGGGATCGCCCAGGAATGGATGACATCCGTGGCGGTGGTGAGCACCCGAATCTTCCTGCCGACCGGGACCACCAGCGGACGATCGACTTCCAGCAGGTAATGCTCGCCCTTCGGAGCGCCGCCGTCGATCTGCTCGCGCGGGGTCGCCAGGACGCTCAGGTAATGGATCCCCTCCCCTTGGCCCTTGAGGTAGTCGTAGCCCCATTTCCACTGGGAGCCGGTTGCCTTGACGGTGATATCCGGTTGCGAGCTGTCGCGCATGGCCAACACGGTTTTCGTTGCCGGAATCATCATGCCGACCAGGACGACGAAAGGCACGACGGTCCACGCCACCTCGACCCCGGTGCTCTCGTGGAAACTCGCCGCCTGATGGCCCCGGGACTTGCGGTGGGCATACATCGAGTACGACAGCAGGCCGAACACCACGACGAAGACAACCACGATGATCGTCATCATCAGGTTGTGCAGATCGAGGATGTCGCGCGCCAGCTTCGTCGCAGGTTCGCGCATGGTGAAATCCCAGGCGGCCTGCACCGCCCCGCCGAACAGGGCCACCGCCACACCGGCGATCCAGCGCTTGACGGACCATTGAATCGTCATACGATCTTCCTCTCCTCTCTTATAGCCGGACCGAGCCGGTTCCGGGAGTCCCCGCCTACGCCGTCCCCTGGCGCAGGGCGGCGAGCCGCCTTCTCAGCTCCGTCGCGAGGGAACACCTACCCTGCGCGTCGAGGTGCCTCCCGACCACGATTTCCCGTCCCTGCCCGCGCAGCCGCACCGAACCGTCCCCGCCTGCAACGACCTGCGCCCACGAGGCGTTCAGTTCGTGCCGTGTCCAGCGACCGGCCTCCCGGATTTCGACACGGAGTCGGCAGGCGTCCAGCGTAATGCGCTCGCAGTCCCCCGCGTGGCGGCGCATCGCCAGCAGCGCCCAGACGAGTCCGATGATTTCCAGGCCGGAGAACGGCAGGACAGGCCAGGCTCCGACCGCGGCGAATGCGAGGCCGACGCCCAGACTGATCGTCGCCACGACCGCCATCAGCGCCGCCGCCGCATCGGGTGCAAGCGAGCAGTTGCGCCGCGCGGAAAAGCAGCATGCCAGCCGATACGCCCAGCACGAATCCATCGAAGCTCTCCGCCAAGCCGTTCCGGGAACCGGGGGGCACACGCATTCTGATATTTTGTTTAAGCGTAAAGGAAGTATATAACACAGCGTCTCCGCGTACAGCAAGTACCAGATGGAACTTCTGTGCAGGGACCGCGAGGCCCGACCGGCAGCCGCCAGGCGCATCCCGCCGGCCGCCATGGATTTCGCACGCCGCCAGGCATCCGGCCCCGGATCGTCCGGCACACCATCCACTGCGGCGCCCTCCTCCGCTACGTGGCCTGGGCGCCTGCGACCGCTACCCCGCCGCAAGCCGCTTGACCACCGTGAAGGTGTGCGGATCCTCGCCGCTGTGCTCGCAGACGAAGCCGAGCTGGCGCACGAATTTCAGCATGCGGTGGTTGTCTGCGAGCACCACGCCCACCATGGTGTCGAACCCGTGCATGCGAGCGGCATCGAACAGGCGCGCCATCAGCAGGCCCGCCACGCCCCTGCCCTGCCAGGCGTCGTCGACGGCGATGGCGAACTCGCAACTGCCGCCCTGCGCAGGCGCGCTGTACATGGCGGCACCAATCTCGATCTCGCTGCCCTCGGGCGCGATCGTCGCCACCAGTCCCATCCGCCGGTCGTAATCGACCTCACGGACGAACTTGAGCTTCTCGGGCGAAGCCTCGCCGAGCGCGCGCATGAAGCGGTAGTAGCGCGAGTCCCCGGACAGGTGGCGCTCGAACTCGCCTTCGAGCGGCACGTCTGCGGCGCGCACCGGGCGGATGACGACCTCGGCGCCGTCGACCAAACGGTGCCTGCGCACCAGATCCTGCGGATATTCGTTCATCTGCGGCAAGCATAGCAGCAGGGCGCACGCGAAGCGGCCATCCGTTCAGCGGCCGCGGCCGGTAAGATACGGCCGGTGCCGGAACGGGCGGACGGGTGATGTCGGGACACTGGGAATTCTGGATCGATCGCGGGGGCACCTTCACCGACGTCGTTGCACGCACCCCTGAGGGCGAGCTGCGCACCGCCAAGCTGCTCTCGGCGAATCCGCTGCACTACCGCGACGCCGCGCTCGCCGGCATCCGCGCGCTCCTGGGCGTGGCGCCCGGCGCGACGATCCCGGCCGAGTGCATCGGCGCGGTGAAGATGGGCACCACGGTCGCCACCAACGCCCTGCTCGAGCGCACCGGCGAACCGACCTGCCTGTTCATCACGCGCGGTTTCCGCGACCAGTTGCGCATCGGCTACCAGAACCGGCCGCGGCTGTTCGACCGCCGCATCGTCCTGCCGGAGATGCTCTATTCGGCGGTCGAGGAAATCGACGAGCGCATCGGCGCCCGGGGCGAGATCCTGCGCCCGCTCGATCTCGAGGATGCGCGCGCGAAGCTCGCGAAGTGCCACGCCGCCGGTTTTCACTCGGTGGCGATCGTGCTGATGCACGGCTACCGCCATCCGCAGCACGAGCGGGCGCTGGCGCAGGCGGCGCGGGAGATCGGCTTCCCGCAGGTCTCGGTCTCGCACGAGGCGAGCCCGCTGATGAAGCTCGTCTCGCGCGGGGACACCACGGTGGTCGACGCCTACCTCTCGCCCTGCCTTCGCCGCTATGTCGACGGCGTGGCCGCGGAGCTCGGCAGCGTGCGGCTGATGTTCATGCAGTCGAGCGGCGGGCTCACCGCGGCTTCGCGCTTCCAGGGAAAGGATTCAATCCTATCGGGTCCGGCCGGAGGCATCGTCGGCATGGTGCGCACCGCCCAGGCCGCGGGCTTCGATCGCATCATCGGCTTCGACATGGGCGGCACCTCGACCGACGTCTCGCATTTCAACGGCGAGTTCGAGCGCGCCTTCGAAACGCCGGTGGCGGGGGTGCGCGTGCGCGCCCCGATGATGAGCATCCACACCGTCGCCGCCGGCGGCGGGTCGATCCTGCATTTCGACGGGAGCCGCTACCGGGTCGGGCCGGATTCCGCCGGCGCCAGCCCCGGCCCGGCCTGCTACCGCAACGGCGGCCCGCTGACGGTGACCGACTGCAACGTCATGCTGGGAAAGATCCAGCCCGGCTTCTTCCCCGCGATCTTCGGTGAGCGCGGCGATCAGCCGATCGAGGTCGAGGCGGTGCGCGGCCGTTTCGCGGCGCTCGCGCGCGACATCCGCGAGGCCACGGCAGATGCGCGCAGCCCGGAGCAGGTCGCCGAAGGCTTCATCGACATCGCAGTGGAGAACATGGCCAACGCGATCAAGAAGATCTCGGTTCAGCGCGGCTACGACATCACCCGCTACACGCTGGTGTGTTTCGGCGGGGCCGCCGGACAGCACGCCTGCCGGGTGGCGGACAGCCTCGCGATGACCCGCGTGCTGATCCACCCGCTCGCCGGCGTGCTCTCGGCCTACGGCATGGGGCTCGCCGACCTCTCGGCGATGCGCAGCCGCAGCGTCGAGCTTCCGGTCGATGACGAAAGCATGGTCGCGTGCGCGCGCATCCTGGAAGAGCTCGCCGCCGTGGCCGTCGCCGAAGTGACGGCGCAAGGCATCGGGGCCGATCGCGTGCGCCGCGTCGAGCGCGCCCACGTGCGCTACGAGGGCACCGATGCGCCGCTGGTGGTGGGATTCGGCACGCCCGCCGAGCTGCGCATCCGCTTCGAGACCGCCTACCGGAGCCGTTACAGCTTCCTGATGCCGGATCGTGCGCTGGTGGTCGAGGCGCTCTCCGTCGAGGCGATCGCCGCCCCCGAGGTCGCCGCCCCGCAGTCCCGCCCGCAGGCGGCGACTCGCGCGCTCCCCGATCCGGCTCCGTGCGCGCGGGTGCGGATGTTCTCGGGCGATGCCTGGCACCCGGCACCGGTGTTCCGGCGCGAGGCCCTCGCGCCGGGCGCGCGCGTTCCCGGCCCCGCCATCCTCGCCGAGGCGCTCGCCACCACCGTGGTCGAGCCAGACTGGCAGGCCGAAGTGCTTCCCGGCGGCGAGCTGCTGCTCACGCGCACGCGCCCACGGCCCGCTCGCCGGGGGATCGGCACGCAGGCCGACCCGGTGCTGCTCGAGATCTTCAACAACCTGTTCATGTCGATCGCGGAGCAGATGGGCGCGACCCTCGCCAACTGCGCCCACTCCGTGAACATCAAGGAGCGGCTCGACTTTTCCTGCGCGCTGTTCGACGCCGCCGGCAACCTGATCGCCAACGCTCCGCACATGCCGGTGCATCTGGGCTCGATGGGCGAGTCGATCAGGGTGGTGATCCGCAGGAATGCCGGACGCATGAAGCCGGGCGATGCCTGGGTGCTCAACGATCCCTACAACGGCGGCACCCATCTGCCGGATGTCACCGTGGTCACGCCGGTGTTCGACGCCGGCGGGCGCGAGCTGCTGTTCTTCGTCGCCTCGCGCGGGCACCATGCCGACATCGGCGGCATCACGCCGGGCTCCATGCCGCCCGACTCGCGCAACGTCGAGGAGGAGGGCGTGCTCCTCGACAACTTCCTGCTGGTCGAGGGCGCTCGCATGCGCGAGGAAGCGATGCGCAGCCTGCTCGTATCCGCGCGCTACCCGGCGCGCAACCCGGACCAGAACATCGCCGACCTGCGCGCACAGATCGCCGCGAACGAGAAGGGTGTGCAGGAGCTGCGGCGCATGGTCGCAGAGTTCGGTCTCGAGGTCGTGCGCGCCTACATGGGCCATGTGCAGGACAACGCCGAGGAGGCGGTGCGCCGCGTCATCGGCGTGCTGCGGGCCGGCTCCTTCGCGCTCCCGATGGACAACGGCGCGGTGGTCAAGGTGGCGGTGCGGGTCGAGCCGGAAACGCGCAGCGCGGTGATCGACTTCGGCGGCACCAGCGCGCAGCTCCCCGACAACTTCAACGCGCCGCGGGCGGTGTGCATGGCGGCGGTGCTCTATGTCTTCCGCAGCCTGGTCGATGACGAGATCCCGATGAACGCCGGATGCCTCAAGCCGCTGCGGGTGATCATCCCCCCCGGCTCGATGCTCGATCCGCGCCCGCCGGCGGCGACCGTGGCCGGAAACGTCGAGACCTCGCAGTGCATCACCGATGCGCTCTACGGCGCGCTCGGCGTGCTCGCCGCCGCGCAGGGCACGATGAACAACTTCACCTTCGGCGACGAACGCTTCCAGTACTACGAGACGATCTGCGGCGGGGCGGGTGCGGGCGAAGGCTTCGACGGCGCCTCCGCGGTGCACACCCACATGACCAACTCGCGCCTGACCGACCCCGAGGTGCTCGAATGGCGCTTCCCGGTGCTGGTCGAGAGCTTCGCGATCCGCAGCGGGAGCGGCGGTGCGGGCCGCTGGCGCGGCGGCGACGGCGTCGTGCGCAAGATCCGGTTCCGCGCCGCGATGAACGCCTCCATCCTCTCCGGACGCCGCCTCATCGCGCCGTTTGGCCTCGCCGGCGGCGGCCCCGCGGCGCCAGGATGCAACTATGTGATCCGCGCGGATGGCGAGCGGATCGAGCTGCCGGCAGCCGCCTCGATCGCGATGCGGCCGGGCGATCTGTTCGTCATCGAGACGCCGGGAGGGGGCGGCTATGGAACCCCGGCCGAGAGCGCATGAGACGAGCTGCGGCGCGTTCCGCTCGCCGCGAGCCCTTCGCGAGCCCGAACATCGGCGGCCTCATGCGCGCCTGCGCTATGCACTATATCGTCACGCCACCGGACTGACGGCACTATAATGCCCAGACTCTCCGGCGGCGGCCCGCTCCCGCAAACGGGAAAGGCATCGCGGCCGCGGAGTTCGGCCCGGAGCGGAATGCGCGCAGACACATGGACTTCTATTTCTTCCTCATCCAGGTCCTGAACGGCGTCCAGTACGGACTGCTGCTCTTCCTGGTCGCGAGCGGGCTGACGCTCATCTTCGGCATCATGGGCATCATCAACCTCGCCCACGGAAGCTTCTACATGCTGGGCGCCTACCTGGCGTGGTCGCTCGCGCAATACACCGGCAGCCTGACGGCGGCGATCGCGCTCGGGGTCGTGCTCACCATCGCGCTCGGCATCGCCCTCGAGCAGGTGCTGTTCCGCCATCTCTATGCCCGCGATCACCTCTACCAGGTGCTGCTGACCTACGGTCTGATCCTGGTGTTCGACGAGCTGCGCAGCATGATCTGGGGCGACGACGTCCATGGGGTCGCGGTCCCCGCGCTGCTCGCCTTCTCGATCCCGCTCACCGAGAACCTGAGCTATCCCTTCTACCGGCTGGCGATGTCCGCGGTCTGCCTCGTCATCGCGGGCGCGCTCTGGCTCCTGATCCGCCACACCCGGCTGGGCATGATGATCCGGGCCGGGGCTTCCAACCGCGAGATGGTGCAGGCGCTGGGCATCAACATCCGCCTCGTCTACACCGTGGTGTTCGCGCTCGGCGTGGCGCTGGCCGGCTTCGCCGGGATGCTCGCGGCGCCGGTCTCCTCGGTGTTCCCGAGCATGGGCGGGCAGGTGCTCATCATCTCCTTCGTCGTGGTGGTGATCGGCGGCATCGGTTCGGTCTGGGGCGCGCTCGCGGCGGCGCTGCTGATCGGCATGGCGGACACCTTCGGCAAGGTGCTGGTGCCCGAGGTGTCCGCAGCGATCGTCTACCTGGTCATGGCGGCGGTGCTGCTGTGGCGGCCCGAAGGACTGTTCAAGCGATGAACCGCCGCCGGTCGGACATCGCGCTCGCCGCGGCGCTCCTCGCGCTCGCGCTGTTTCCGCTCGCGGGTTCGACCTTCTACCTGCAACTGGTCACCAAGATCATGGCCATGGCGATCTTCGCGATGAGCCTCGACCTGCTGGTCGGCTACACGGGACTGGTGAGCCTGGGACACGCGGCCTTCTTCGGCATCGCCGGCTACACCCTGGCACTGCTCTCGCCGCAGTACGAGGCGGCGAACCTGTGGACGACGCTGCCCGCGGCGATGGCGGCCTGCGCGATGTTCGCGCTCGTCACCGGGGCGCTGGTGCTGCGCACGAGCGGCATCTACTTCATCATGGTGACGCTCGCCTTCGCACAGATGGCCTACTTCGTGTTCCACGACACCGCGCTCGGCGGGGGCTCCGACGGCATCTACATCTACGTCAAGCCGGAGATGAAACTCGCGGGCCGGACCCTGCTCGACCTCGGGGACCTCGGCCAGTTCTACGATCTGGTGCTGATCCTGATGACGGCGGTCTATCTGTTCCTGCGCCGGCTGCTCGGCTCGCCGTTCGGGCGCGCGCTCGCCGGCATCCGCGCCAACGAGCAGCGCATGCGCTCGCTCGGATTTCCGACCTTCCGCTACAAGCTGGCGGCCTACGTCATCGCCGGCGCACTGGCCGGAATCTCGGGCTACCTCGCCGCGCTCCAGTTCGGCTTCGTCAATCCGGAGATCCTGTCCTGGCACAACTCCGGAATCGTGCTGATGATGGTGATCCTGGGCGGCATGGGCACGCTGCACGGCGCGATCATCGGAGCGTTCGCGCTGGTGCTGCTCCAGGAGGTGCTCGCCAACCAGGCCTGGTTCGGCGAGGCGGCGAAACACTGGCAGCTCGCCATGGGCGTGCTCATCGTCCTCGTGGCCCTGTTCCTGCCGCGCGGGCTGGCGGGCCTCGGTGCGCGGCCGCGCAAGGGGAGCGCCGATGGCCGCTGAGCCGATCCTGCGCACCGAGGCGCTCACCCGGCGTTTCGGCGGGCTGACCGCCGTCAATGACGTCCGCATCGATCTGCGCATGGGCGAGATCCACGCCGTGATCGGCCCCAACGGCGCGGGCAAGTCCACCCTCACCAACCTGCTCTCGGGAGACCTGCCGCCGACCTCCGGCCGGATCCTGTTCCGCGACCGCGACATCGCGGGGCGCGCCCCACACCGCATCTCGCGCCTGGGCGTGGGCCGCAGCTACCAGAAGACCAACATCTTCAAGCCCTTCACGGTGCTGGAGAACTGCCGCCTGGCGGCGCAGTCGCGCGCACCGCACGCGCTGCGCATCCTGTCGCGCGCCGAGCGTTTTCGCGACCTCGCCCGCAATGCGGAGGCTGCGCTCGAGCTGGCGGGGCTGGCGCAGCGCGCCGACGAGATCGCAGCCAACCTCTCTCACGGAGAGCAGCGCCAACTCGAGATCGCGATGTGTCTGGCGACCGCGCCCACGCTGCTGCTGCTCGACGAGCCGCTGGCGGGAATGGGCGCGACCGAGTCCGCGCGCATGGTCGAGCTGATCCGCGCGCTCGGGCGCGACCACGCCGTCATGCTGATCGAACACGACATGGACGCGGTGTTCGCGGTGGCGCAGCGTCTCACCGTGATGGTCAATGGCGAGGTGCTCGAATCGGGAATGCCCGAGGCGGTGCGCGCGAGCCCCGCCGTCCAGTCCGCCTACCTCGGCCACGGCGAATGAGCGCGAGCGGCGAAATCCTGGTCGAGGCGCGCGGGCTCGACACCTATTACGGCGAGAGCCACATCCTGCACGGCGTGGATTTCCGCGTGGCGCGCGGGGAGACGCTCGGGCTGATGGGCCGCAACGGCATGGGCAAGTCCACGCTCATCCGCAGCATCCTCGGCCTGGTGAAGCCAAAGCGCGGCTCGGTCAGGGTGCGCGGGCGCGACTGCACCGGCGCGGAGCCGTACCGGATCGCCCGCCAGGGCATCGCCTACGTTCCCGAGGGGCGCGGCATCTTCCCCAACCTCACGGTGCGCGAGAACCTGGTGATGGCCGAGCGCAGCGGCGTCGACGGGCGCCGCGAATGGACCCTGGAACGCGTGCTCGCGACCTTCCCGCGGCTCGCCGAGCGGCTCGCGCACGGCGGCGGGCAGCTCTCCGGCGGCGAGCAGCAGATGCTTACCATCGGGCGAGCGCTGCTGACCAACCCCGACCTACTGTTCCTCGACGAGGCCACCGAGGGACTCGCACCGCTCATCGCGCGCGAGATCTGGGCGATCGTGCGCGGCATCCGCGCGAGCGGCATCGCGACCGTGATCGTCGACAAGAACTACTCCGCCGTCATGAAACTCGCGGACCGCGCGGTGATCCTCGTCAAGGGCCGCATCGCCTTCGAGGGCAGTTGCGCGGCGCTCGCCGCCGAGCCCTCCGTGGTGCAGAACTGTCTCGGCGTATGAGGATCGCGGGGAGCCACGGGTGATGGCGACCGCGGATCTTCCGGAGGCGCCCGGCGGCCTTCAGCGGCCGCCGCTCCAGCGGGTGCGCGCGGGCGGCCACATGCTGGAATACCGCCTCCACCCCGCCTGCGGGCGCGATGCGCCCACCCTGGTGATGCTGCACGAAGGGCTGGGCAGCGTCGCGATGTGGCGCGATTTTCCGTCCCGCGTCACGGCCGCGACCGGCTGCCCGACGCTCGTCTATTCGCGCTACGGCTACGGCGGCTCGGATCGACTCGAGGAGCCCCGCGGCGTTCGCTACATGCACGACGAGGCGCTGGTCGCGCTTCCCGAACTGCTGGACGAGCTGCACATCGCGCGCCCGATCCTGATCGGCCATTCGGACGGCGCCTCGATCGCGCTCATCCACGCCGGAGACGGCCGCCGGGAGGTCGCCGGCCTGGTGCTGATGGCCCCGCACGTGTTCGTCGAGGACCTCTCGGTGGCCAGCATCGCGAAGGCGAAGATCGCCTGGGAGACGACCGACCTGCCGCGGCGCCTCGCGCGCTACCACGACGACGCCGAGCGCAGCTTCCGGGGCTGGAACGACATCTGGCTGCATCCGGATTTCCGCGCCTGGAACATCACCGGCTACCTGTCCGGCATCCGCTGTCCCATCCTCGCCCTCCAGGGCATGGACGACGAATACGGGACGATGGCCCAGGTCGAGACCATCGCCGCGCACTGCCGGGACGTCGAGATCCTGAAGCTCGCCGACTGCCGGCACTCTGCGCACCGCGATCAGCCCGAAGCGACCCTCGCGGCGATCCGGCGCTTCGTCACCGGGGGCTGAGGGCGCGGGCGCGCCGCTCGCCTTCGGCCGGGTCCTGGCGGTAGAACAGGCGCATCTGCTCGTAGACCGCCGCCATGTCCTCCCGCAGCAGCAGCGGGGCCTCGAAGAAGGCTTCGCTCGCCACGGCGAAGAACTCGGACGGGCTCTCCGCGGCATACGGATCGAGCCAGGGGTCGTGCCCCTCATCGACGAAGCGGCAGAACTGCGCGTAGGCTTCGCCGAAGGCGCGCGCCCACGCCTCCCGGCTCATCCCCGCGTGCAGGGGCGGCATTCCGTCGGTCGCGCCGTTGGCCATGTCGAGCTTGTGGGCGAACTCGTGGAGCACGACATTGACGCCCTCGCCGCCGGCCCAGGACAGCACCACCGGGCCGCCTTCCCAGGCCTCGCCGAGGGCCGCCTCGCCGTATTCATGCACGACCCCGTGCTCGTCCGTGTGCCGGCGCGGGATGAGGAAGTCACCCGGATACACGACGATGCCCACCCAGCCCTGGTAGTAGTCGAGCCCGAGTTCGAGGATGGGAACACAGGCCTGCAACGCGATGGACAGGCGCACCGCGTCGGTCAGCTCGAAGCCTTGCGCCGCGGCCATTTCCTTGGCGGCGAGAAACTCCAGCGCGAGCGCGCGCAGGCGCGGCCGGCCGTCCGCGGGCAGGTAGTCGAGAAACGGAAGCGCAGACTCCACCATCCGCCACAGCGCTTCCGGCACCTGCGAGCGCCGCGCGGCACGCGCGCGGCGCCAGCGGCCGATCGCCTCGAACGGATTCAGGAACCACACTTGACGCAAAGGACGCAAGGCAACGCAGACCGGGAGAAATCCACTTCACCCCTCGTGGGAGCGTCTCGACGCATCGTCGACTCCTTTACCCTCGCTGCGGTGAGTTTCGGGTTGCGGGTTTCGGGTTCTTCTGTCCTCTGTCCTCTGTCCTCTGGCACCCGCTCGCGTGGTGAGGAAGATCCCGCCCAGGATGAGCGCGATGCCGGCAGCATGGTAGCCGGCGGGCTCCTCGGCGAGGAAGATCATCGAGAGCAGAATGCCGAAGGGCGGCATCAGGTGCATGAAGATCCCGGCGCGGTTCGCGCCCACCTCGGACACCGCACGGTTCCAGAAGATGAATCCGACCAGCGCCGGAAACACGCCGGCATAGCCGATCGCAGCGAAGGCGGCCCAGCCCGGCACGATCCGGCGGCCGGAGCCGATCTCCCAGGCGTAGAACGGCAGCAGGCCGATCAGGCCGAAGAGCGCGATCGCGGCCAGAAAGGCGTAGGGGTGCAGCCCGCCGGGACGCCAGTGCAGCAGCACCGTGTAGAGCGCCCAGGACAGCATCGCGACCAGCACCCACAGGTCGCCCGGATTCGCGCGCAGCGCGGCGAGCCGACCCGGATCGCCCGCCGAGACGATGGCGAGAATGCCGAACAGGGACACCGTCACGCCGATCCACTCCATCGGCCGCACGCGCTTGCCGAGGATCAGGCGCGAGAGCGCGATGATCATGATCGGCGTGGAGGACGCGAGCAGCACCCCGTTGGTCGCGCTGGTGTAGGCGAGCCCGGTGTAGGTCAGTGCGTTGTGGCAGGCGCCGCCGGTGAGCCCCAGCACCAGCAGCACCCGCCAGTGACGCGCGAGCGCGGCGCGCTGCGCGCGCACATGCGGCCAGGCGATCGGCAGCAGCAGAACGAAGGCGATCGCCCAGCGCCAGAATGACAACGCGATCGGCGGCACGTCCGCGCGGATGCCGCGTCCGACCACCCAGTTTCCGGCCCAGAACAGGCTGGTGAGCGTCAGCAGCAGGTAGGGCGAGACGTGGAAGCGGCGCTCGGACATGTCGATTCAGGCGATGGCGCATTATCGCGGAAACCGCGCGAGGGTTACGGGTTGCGGGGTGCCGGTGTCTCCGTCCTCTGTCCTCTGTCCGTGTTCACCGCATCGAAAGCGGTTTCCGCTTGCAGGATCGCGGCCGAGGACGTTCGTCGCGTTCGATCTGGGATAATCCGGTCATGGTTTCGGTGACCCATTCCGTTTCCGAAGGCGGGCTGACCGCGGAGAGCACGCGGCTGCTCGGCGAGGGACTCGACGCTCCGGGCCGGGCGCTGGTCTCCGAGGCGCTCGCGGCTGCCTGGCCGCGCTACGAGGGCGCTCGACTGGGCACCGGCGAGGACGTGCGCCAGCATGCCCTGGGCATGGCGCTCATCGCCGCCTCGCTCAAGCTCGATGCCGAAGCGCGCGCCGCCGCGCTGGCGTTCGCGCTTCCCGATTTCGAGGAGCGCGACGCTCCGCCGCTCGCCGCGCGGCTGGGCTCGGAAGTGGCGCGGCTCGTGGCCGGACTCGCCCGGCTGAAGACGCTCAGGCTGGTGAGGCGCCCGAGCGCCGGGGCGCGCTCGCCCGCGCACAAGCAGCAGAGCGAAGTGCTGCGCAAGATGCTGCTCGCGCTGGTGGAAGACATCCGGGTCGTGCTGCTGCGGATGGCATCGCGCACGCAGACCCTGCGCTTCCTCGCCGAGCGGCCCGGGGAGCTGCGCGACGAGACCGCGCGAGAGAGTCTCGACCTCTACGCCCCGCTGGCCAACCGGCTCGGGGTCTGGCAGCTCAAGTGGGAGATCGAGGATCTCAGCTTCCGCTTCCTCGAGCCGGAGACCTACAAGCGCATCGCCCGGATGCTCGACGAGCGGCGGGTGGAGCGCGAGCGCTTCATCGCGCAATCCATCGGGCAGCTCTCGGCCGAGCTCGCCGCCTCCGGCATCCGCGCCGAAGTCCATGGCCGGCCCAAGCACATCTACAGCATCTGCAGCAAGATGCGCAGCAAGGATCTCGACTTCTCGCAGGTCTATGACATCCGCGCGCTGCGCGTGCTGGTCGATGACCTCAAGGACTGCTATGCCGCGCTCTCGGTCGTGCATCGCCTGTGGGCACCGATCGCCGGCGAGTTCGACGACTACATCGCCCACCCCAAGGGCAACGACTACCGCTCGCTGCACACCGCAGTGACCGCCGCGGACGGCCGCGCGCTCGAGGTGCAGATCCGTACCCGGGAGATGCACCGCCACGCCGAGCTCGGCATCGCCGCGCACTGGCGCTACAAGGAAGCGGGATCGGGCGCGCGGGCCGACAGCGCCTACGACGACAAGATCGCGCTGCTGCGCAGCCTGCTGTCCTGGCGCGAAGAGCTGGCCGGCTCGGCCGCATGGGCCACCCACATTCAGCGTGCCGAGCTCGACGACACCATCTACGTCATCACGCCTCAGGGTCGCGTGATCGATCTGCCGCGCGGCGCCACCGCGGTCGATTTCGCCTATCGCGTCCACAGCGAGCTCGGCCACCGCTGCCGCGGGGCCCGCGTCGACGGCGAACTGGTGCCGCTGAACACGCCGCTCGCCTCCGGACAGCGGGTGGAGATCATCGCCGCCAAGCAGGGCGGCCCCTCGCGCGACTGGCTCCAGCCGCAGCTCGGCTACCTCCACACGGCACACGCGCGAGCGAAGGTCCGGCGCTGGTTCGCGGAGCGCGAGGAACAGGAGACCATCGCGCGCGGGCGCACCATGGTCGCGCGCGAGATGCAGCGCGAAGGCGCGACCCACGCCAACATCGACGCGCTGGCCCGGCACCTCGGCCTTCCGGGAGCCGATGCGCTCTACCTGGCCGCCGGGCGCGACGAAGTGGGACCGATGCAACTGCGCTCGGCGCTGCGCGGGGGGAGCGCGGAGCCCGAGCCTGCCGCACCGGCGCCGATCCAGCCGGCGGCCGGCACCCGGGCCGGCGGCGACATCCTGATCGTCGGGGTAGGCAAACTGCTCACCCAGCTCGGACGCTGCTGCAAGCCGGTGCCCCCGGACGCCATCGCGGGCTTCGTCACGCGCGGGCGCGGCGTCTCGATCCACCGCCGCGACTGCCGCAGCTTCGCGCTGCTCGCCGGCCGCTTCCCCGAGCGCGTGGTCGAGGCCGCATGGGGCGAGGCAGCCGATGCCCGCTATCCGGTCGACATCGTGGTCGAGGCGCAAGACCGCCAGGGCCTGCTGCGGGACGTCTCGGAGATCCTGGCACGCGAGAAGATCAACGTGACCGCGGCCCACACCCGCTCGCGCACCGGTCTCGCGCGCATGAGCTTCACCGTCGAAGTCGAAGGCCTGCCGAGGCTCCAGAAGCTGTTCGAGGCGATCCGCGAACTGAAGAGCGTGCTCGCCGTGCGTCGCGCCTGAGGCGGGCGCCGCGCGCGCCTCAGGCGCGCTCGCCCAGCTCGGCGAGCAGCGTCTCCTGCGCACAGTAGCGGGCGGTGCGGCTCGCGCGCCTGCGGTAGTTGCCCTCGCCGTCCATCTCCCAGGCCTGCACGTTGTCGCGCAGGTAGGGCTTGAGGCCCTCGCGGAGCACACGCTTGCGCAGCACCGCATCCAGCACCGGGAAGCATGCCTCGATGCGGCGGAAAAAATTGCGTTCCATCCAGTCCGCGCTAGACAGATACACCTGCTGCGCGCCTCCGGCGTGAAAGAAGAAGATGCGCGAGTGCTCGAGAAACCGCCCGACCACGGAGCGCACGCGGATGTTCTCGGACAGCCCCGGCACCTGCGGCCGCAGCGCGCACACCCCGCGCACGACGAGGTCGATGCGCACCCCCGCCCGCGAGGCATCGTAGAGCGCCTCGATCACCTCGGGTTCGACCAGCGCATTCATCTTGGCGATGATGCGGGCCATCTCTCCGGCGCGCGCGGCCTGGGCTTCGCGCCGGATCGCCTTGATGACGTTCGCGTGGAGCGTGAACGGCGCCTGCCACAGGTGGTTCAGCTCGCCGGCGCGCCCGAGCGCGGTGAGCTGCTTGAAGACCTCGTTGACGTCCGCACCGATGCGCTCGTCGCAGGTGAGCAGGCCGAAGTCCGTGTACAAGCCGGCCGTGCGCGTGTGGTAGTTGCCGGTGCCCAGGTGCACGTAGCGCCTGAGCGCTTCCTGCTCGCGGCGCACGACGAGCATCATCTTGGCGTGGGTCTTGTAGCCGAACACGCCATAGACGACATGGGCGCCGACCTCCTCGAGCTGCGAGGCGATGGTGATGTTCGCCTCCTCGTCGAAGCGCGCCAGCAGCTCGACCACCACGGTCACTTCCTTGCCCTTCTGGGCGGCGCGCACGAGCAGATCCATCAGCACCGAGTCGGTGCCGGTGCGATACACCGTCATCTTGATCGCTACCACCGCCGGATCGTCCACCGCCTGGGTGAGGAATTCGATCACCGGTGTGAACGACTGGTAGGGGTGATGCAGCAGGAGGTCACCCCTGCGCAGCACCTCGAACATGCCGGAGTGCTTGTCCAGCCGCTTCGGCCGGCCGGGCACGAAGGGCCGGTACTTGAGATCGGAGCGCTCCACCCGCTCGGGCACTTCCATCAGTCGCACCAGATTGACGATGCCCGGCACGCGGTACAGATCCTCCGCGGAGAGTCCGAACTGGCGCAGCAGGAAATCGGCCGTCTGCGGCGAGCAGTTGTCGGCCACCTCGAGCCGCACCGCATCGCCGAAACGGCGCTGCGGCAGCTCGCCCTGGAGCGTGGTGCGCAGGTTCTTCACCTCCTCGTCATCGACGAACAGCTCGCTGTTGCGGGTGACGCGGAACTGGTAGCAGCCATGCACGTTCATCCCCGAGAACAGTTCGCCGACATGGGCGTGGAGCACCGAGGACAGCAGCACGAACCCGAACTCGACGCCGGCCAGTTCCCTGGGCAGCCGGATCACGCGCGGCAGCGCCCGCGGCGCCTGCACGATCGCCCCGCCGCCGCTCCTGCCGAACGCGTCGCGGCCCTCCAGCTCCACCGCGAAGTTGAGGCTCTTGTTCAGCACGCGCGGAAACGGATGCGAGGGATCGAGGCCGATCGGCGTGAGCACCGGCATCGCCTCGCGGAAGAAGTAGTCGCGGATCCAGGTCTGCTGGGCTTCGTTCCACTGCCCGCGCCGAAAGAACACGATGCCGCGGGCGGCCAGCGCCGGAAGGATGACGTCATAGAGCAGCGCATACTGGTCGGCCACCAGCCGGTGGGCTTCCTCGCCCACGAGGTGCAGGGTCTCGGCGGCCGTGCGCCCGTCGGCGCCGGGCGCCCCGGTGCCGTAGCGCACCTGTTCCTTCAGGCCGGCGACGCGGATCTCGAAGAACTCGTCGAGATTGCTGGACACGATGCACGCGAAGCGCAGCCGCTCGAGCAGCGGCGCCGCGGCGTCCGCCGCCTGCGCCAGCACGCGCCGGTTGAAGGCGAGCAGCGACAGCTCGCGGTTGAGGAAGTGCTCGGGAGCGTACGCGGATCTCGGCGGGGCTTTCATGCGGGAGGGGAAGCTTTCGGTGGAATCGCTGCAAGCAACGACGCCAAGGATGACACAGGCCGTCCGCGCGCTCAACGGTGGAAATGGGGTCAGACACGATATCCGCTCCCTACGAAGGATGCGGATCTTGGGGTTATCGTGCGAATATCGTATCTGACCCCATTTCCCCATCGTGCGAATATCGTATCTGACCCCATTTCCCCACATGACGACTTCGCCCGAAAAGACCAGCCGCACACGAGCGATGCGGCGCGGCGTTTGGCCCGCGCTCCTGCTGGTCGCGGCCGCGCTGGTGCTCGCCGCGGTCTTCTGGCCGCCGCAGCTCTCGTTCCTCGCGGAGCTGGACGCAGGAGCATTCGCGCAGCGGATCCGTTCCTGGGGCAGGTGGGCGGCGGCCGGGTCGATCGCGCTGATGGTGGCGCACTCTTTCGTGCCTTTCCCGGCCGAGATCCTGACCAGCGTAAATGGCATGGTCTTCGGCGCCGTCTGGGGGACGGTGATCACCTGGACCGGGGCCATGCTGGGCGCATGCCTCGCGTTCGCGCTTGCGCGCCGGCTGGGGCGGCCCTTCGTAGAGCACTTCGTGCCGGCACCCGAACTCGATCGCGCGGACACCTGGACCGACGAACACGGCGCCAAGGCGTTGCTGATCGCGCGGCTGGTGCCGCTGATCGCGTTCAACCTGATCAACTATGCGGCCGGCCTCACCACGGTCCGCTGGCGCACCTTCCTGTGGACCACGGCACTGGGCATCCTGCCGCTGACCATCGCGCTCACAACCTTCGGCGAACACCTGCTGGAGCTTCCCGCATGGGTCTGGCTGGCGGCCGGCGTCGCGATCGTGGCGGCCTCGCTGCTCGCGGGCCGTCGCCGCCGGCGCGCGCGCTGATCCCGCCGCCCGGCCGTGCCGCCCTCATCACAGCCGGGAGCGCAGGATCCGCTCGACCTCCTCATCGGTCAGCACGACCGGGTTCGTCCGCATGCTGGAGCCACGGCTCGCCGCGACGATGCGCGGGAGATCCGGCGCGGCGACGCCGAGCGCGGCCAGCGTGGGAATTCGCAGCCGCGCGCTCCACTCGCCCAGGGTGTCCGCGAGCGCGGCCCGCGCACGCGCGTCGTCCGCGGCGCGGCCGCCGAGCAGCCTGCCCACGCGGGCATACTTCGCCAGCGCGGGGTTGCCCGGATCGCGCGCTTCCATGACTTCGGCATTGACGCGGGTCGCGGCGGCGACCAAGGTGCCGCACACGACCCCGTGCGGGATCGGAAAGAGGGCGCCCAGCGGCGAGGCAAGCCCATGCACCGACCCCAGCCCGGTTTGTGCGAGGCAGATCCCGGACAGCAGGGCGGCATAGGCCATCTTCTCCCGGCCCGCGGCCGCGTCGCCGCCGCCCGCGTGCCACGCAAACAGGCCATCGCGCACCGCCCGCATCCCGGCAGCCGCGAGTGCGTCGGTGATCGCGTTCGCGCGCGTGGAAACGTAGGATTCGAGCAACTGGGTGAAGGCGTCCATGCCGTTGGCGGCGATCAGCTCGGGCGGCGCGCCCGCGAGCAGCTCGGGATCGACGACGGCATGTTCGGCCACCAGCTTCTCGTCCCGGAAGCTCTTCTTGAATCCGCCCGGCCCGCGCTCCGTGAGCACGGCGTTGCGCGTCGCTTCCGAGCCGGTGCCGGCGGTGGTGGGCACAGCAATGAAGGGCGTGACCGGTCCGAGGTAGGACTTCTCCGGGCCGACGCCCTCGAGGTGATCGCGCACCGAATTGCCCGGACGAAGCAGGCCGGCGATCGCTTTTGCCGCA
>Ga0100381_1000491_pt1 | contig 40170 bp, 23 predicted proteins | sample CryGeymeta201505_FD_80416 | JGI IMG/M metagenome (GOLD analysis project Ga0100381, IMG submission 80416) | Groundwater microbial communities from Crystal Geyser aquifers in Utah, USA - Crystal Geyser metaG 2015-05 | ecosystem: Environmental > Aquatic > Deep subsurface > Groundwater | place: USA...
ACAGCCGGTGCCGGATAAGAAAACAATATTCTCAAACATCAGCGGCGGGTTTAATTTTAATATTACCCCCAACTGGAAATTTTCTGTTAACGGTAGTTACGATTTTAGGAACAAAGAATTTGCCGCCCCACAAATACGCATATCGCGCGATCTCCATTGCTGGCTGATGGATTTTACCTGGAATCCGCTTGGCACTTTTAGCGGTTACCGTTTTGAAATTCGAGTTAAAGCTCCGCAGCTTCAGGATTTAAAAGTAACAAAGCGCGATCAATTTTATAGCGGTAAATAGGGGATGAAATGAAGCATTACATAATCGACGGCAACAACGTTATTGGCAAATCAAAAGAACTGACAGCTATTCAAAAAAAAGACAAAAGCCTTTCCCGCGAGAAACTTGCATTCAAAGCCGGGAATTACTTTAGAGACAAAAAATATAAAGTCACCATTCATTTCGATGGGTTTAAAAATATTCCTATTAATATTCCCAATATTACAATCGTTTATTCCGATACTAAAGAAGCCGACTCCAATATCCGGAGACAGATTGAGCAGAGCAAAAATCCGAGACAACTGATCCTGGTTTCTTCTGACCATGCTCTTCAAAATTTTGCAAGGGCGTGCACGTGCGAAGTTTTGCCAAGTGAAGATTTTAATAAACTTTTAAACGAGCAAAACGACAATGATGAAGAGAATAATAAAATTGAATCTATGAATAAAGAGATCAATGAGTTTAAGAAGTTATTCGGGTTAAAAGAATAAAACATTTTGAACCCAGCACTATTCAAGTAAATGTAATCTCTTTGCGCAATTTTTCTTTAAAATTTAATTTATTAGCTCCAATGGTAAATCGACTTTAAATGTAGTTCCATCATTCTCATTCGATATGAAGGAAACCTTTCCCTTTAAATATTTATCAGTTAATAATTTTATACTGTAGGTTCCCAATCCTCTTCCGTTTCCCTTAGTAGAAAATGAACGTTGAAATATTTGCAGTTGTATAGATCGGGGGATGAACGACGGGTTGCTAACAAAAAAAGATACCGATTTATCATCAGTTTTGCAGCTAATTGTAACTTCGCCATCGGGCGGAGTTGCTTCAAGAGCATTTTTTAACAAATTTCCAATTACTCTTCTCAGTAATACCTTATCGGTTTTAATTTTAAATTGGTTACCCGTGGTTGTTTTAATACTTTTATTTTTTGCGACATCATGTTTGGAATATGATTCGATAGTTTGTTTAATTATTTCATAAGGGAATACTTCTTCCGGCTGCGCTATAAGCTCGCCGCTTTCCGCCGCGGTTAATTCTTTCTGAGCATTTATTTCTTCTATTAGTCTTGTGGAAAGACTGTGAATTATACCAGAAAACTCTTCAATCTCTTCCGGAGTTGCATCTTTTAAGATTTCTGAAAATCCGTAAATACCACCCGCCGTATTTAGTACGTCATGAAAAAATATTCTTTCCAATGCACGTTTACGTTTTTCGCTGCTAATGTCGGCTATCGTAAAAACAGTGTAAAACTGATCTTCAATATATAGAGGATTTGCCCACACACGGAGATCCAGTGCAGTGCCGGAAGTTGTAGTAATGCGGCATTCCTTTTCGTCGTCTCTCCCTTTTTGACTATTTAAAATTGCTTGCACTGCTCCACAGGCGCTGCAAAACTCTGTAGTACCGCAACCGCCGGTGGTTTCTACAGCATGAATACATTTTAATATTTCTCCAGGTCTATCGCCAATCAGATGATCAATTTCTTTTATCTGCAAAAAGTTAGTTAATCCTTTATTAAAAAAAACTGTCTGACGTTCCTTATTTAACACAAGAATAGGCACAGGAGTAGAATTGAGCGTCTGAAGCAAAACTAATTGACGACTAAAAAAAGTATTGTTGTTTTGTATTGAATCTATGTCAGCTCTTTCGGCTGGCGCAAATTGCGTTTTGAGTGTTAACATTGCCATGTTTTTTTCTCCATTCACTTAAACCAAATCTATTATCATATCAACTAAAGATATTGATAGAGTTTTTTACGAATAGAGTATTTAATAAGAATATCTTGTAATTTTAATAATAATTTACAAAAAAATTTGGAACGTTATGCGACTTTTTTTCAGAACTTCAGTTATACTTATTTTACTTTTTACGGCAAGCCTCTTTGCTCAAAGATTAGACAATAAATATTTTCAAGAAAATTGGGAAGTTTATTTTCAATTTAATATTCAATCACCCATCGAACTCCAAAAAATAAATTCTATCGTATCAATAGATAAATTAGATCAAAACGTTGTATACGCGTATGCAGATGAGAAGGGGTATAATCAAATTTTGGATCTCGGTTATAAATTAGAAATCCTTCCTCATCCCGGTGATGTCGAGAACATTTCAATGAGCGGAAATTTAACAAGCATTGAAGAATGGGATGTATATCCCACGTATGAAGCTTATGTTCAAATGATGCAGCAATTTGCGGCTAACTATCCAAACCTCTGCCGTTTAGTAGATGCCGGAACAACAGTGCAGGGAAGAAATATTTTTTTTGCTGTCATTTCAGATAACGTCGATCAGCATGAAGCCGAACCTCAGTTTATGTATTCTTCTACAATGCACGGCGACGAAACAACAGGTTATGTTTTAATGTTGAGATTAATCAATCATCTTTTAACTAATTACGATATGGATGCGCAAGTTACAAACCTTGTAGACAATCTTGAGATTTGGATTAATCCTAACGCCAACCCGGACGGCACTTACCGTACCGGTAACAATTCGGTTAGCGGCGCAAGGCGTTACAATGCAAACAGTGTCGACTTAAATCGTAACTTCCCCGATCCGGCTGATGGTTTACACCCCGACGGTAATGCGTGGCAGCCTGAAACGATAGCGATGATGAACATTGCACAGCATAATAACTTTTCTCTTTCGGCAAATTTTCATGGCGGGGCAGAAGTAGTTAATTATCCGTGGGATACCTGGTCGCGTACACACCCCGATAACCTCTGGTATAGATTTATAAGCCGCAGATATGCAGACACAGTGCATGCAAACAGTGTGTCCGGCTATTTAAATGATTTGGAAAATGGCATCACAAATGGTTACGCCTGGTACAGAATAACCGGCGGAAGGCAGGATTATTATTCTTATTTTATGAGGGGCAGGGAAGTAACGATCGAAATTTCATCTACTAAACTTTTAAGCGGCGCCCAGTTACCGGCACATTGGAATTACAATAAAAAATCTTTTCTTCAATATATGGAAAACGCATTGTATGGAATTAAAGGAATTGTAACGGATACTTCGGGCAATACGGTCAAAGCGATGATAACTGTGAATAGCCATGATTTTGACCGTTCGGAAATTTATTCCGATTCATTGACCGGAGGTTATTTAAGAATGTTAAGTCCGGGAACATATTCTTTAACAATTACTGCCGACAGTTTTTATACACAAACTATCAGCAACGTTTTAGTTTCTAATTTCAATGCAGCAAATTTAGATATTCAACTCATTCCCAATCACCCTATTCCGGTGGAGTTTGTTTCTTTCAGTGCGGAAGTAAATAGTGGGGCAGTAACTTTAAAATGGACAACCGCAACGGAAACAAACAATAAAGGTTTTGAAATAGAGCGTTCAATTAAAAATTCAAAATTAAAAATTAAAAATTTTGAACCCATTGGTTTTGTGAATGGTCAGGGTACCTCAACTGAATTAAAACATTATACATTCATAAATGAAAATTTATTATCCGGCAAATATGCTTACAGATTAAAGCAAATTGATTTTGATGGAAGTTATAAATACTCCAACATAATTGAAGTTGAAACGAATCCAGTTTCATTTGTACTTGAGCAGAATTATCCAAACCCATTTAATCCAGTAACGAAAATAAAATATTCAATTCCAACGAGTGTTAATGGTGATTGGTCAGGAGTTAGTTTAAAAGTTTATGATGTGCTTGGAAATGAAGTAGCAGTACTTGTTGATGAAGTTAAAGAAGCTGGGAAGTATGAAATTACTTTTGATGCTTCTGAACTTTCAAGTGGCATATACTTATACAGATTAGAGGCAGGTAGTTTTATAAAAATTTTCAAAATGATGCTGATAAAGTGATTTTTGAAAAAAAATAGAGTCTCTGGAAACAATTAGATTTAATTATGTAATTTTGACACTAGAGGGATTGTTGAAGCGAATCTCTTGAAGAATGACCTACTACGCCCAATTACCAAAGAAATTTAAATTTAATATTGTTTTAGTCAAAATGAGAAAGGCAAAAAATCGCTTCATTTATTCTTTGTTCATTTGTTTTAATGAAGTAACATATGAAAGTGATAAGAAAAATTATTAACTTAAACAAAGTTTATTTTTAGCATGTAGGTGGTTATGAATTTATTCAATGAAGATTATAAAAAATTGTTTTCTAGCTTATACAATTCATCAAATGAAGATGAAGTTGAAAAAGTAATAAACGCATATCCTGAAATTTTTAAACAAGAAAATTGGCATCCATATGGGGAGAATGAAAGTTTTTTTGGGGTAATCGAAAATCAACAAGCATCCCCCATCCCTGCTCTTGTAGAAAAAATCACCAATTCAATTGACGCTATTCTTACTAAAAAATGTTTGGAAGCCGGAATAAATCCAACATCAGATAAAGCCCCGCATAGTATGGAAGAAGCCACACAGATATTTTTCCCGGATCATAAGAAATGGGATTTAACTACTTTCAGAAAAATTCAATCAGAAAGCATACAAATAATAGCTGATGGACCAAGAATGGATACATCATTGATTATTTATGATGATGGTGAAGGACAGAAACCGGAAGATTTTGAAAAGACTTTTTTGTCGTTATTAAGAGGGAATAAAAATGAGATAAAATTTGTTCAGGGGAAATACAATATGGGTGGAAGCGGAGCTGTCGTATTCTGTGGAAAGAAACGATATCATTTAATTGCTTCCAAGAGATATGATGGAACCGGCGACTTTGGTTTTACTTTACTTCGTCAACATCCTTTTTCAAGAGAGGAAGAAGAAAGAAAAAAGAACACATGGTATGAGTATTTTACAATTAATAACAAAATCCCATCGTTTCCAATTGATGAATTAGAGCTTGGTTTACGTAATAGAAAATTTAAAACTGGAACGATATTAAAACTTTATTCTTATGAACTCCCTTCGGGATCAAGGTCTGTAATCTCTCGCGATCTTAATCAAAGCATAAACGAATATTTATTTGAGCCTGCACTTCCCTTATACACAATAGATAAAAAAGATAGGTATCCTGATGACAGAAACCTTGAAAGAGATTTATATGGATTAAAGCGAAGATTGGAAGAAGAAAAAGGGAAATATGTTGAAGATTATTTTCTTGAATCTTCAGACGATAAAGAAATTGGAAAGCTAAAAATAACATGTTACGTTTTTAAAACTAAGTTGGATGGAAAAACGGCAAAAGAAAGCCGTGAATCAATTGGGAGAGAATTCTTCAAAAATAATATGTCTGTTTTGTTTGCTGTTAACGGGCAAGTACATGGTCATTTTACATCCGAGTTTATAACGCGAACATTAAAGATGCAGCTGATAAAAGACTATTTACTCATTCATGTTGATTGTACCGGGCTCAATTATAATTTTAGAAAAGAATTGTTTATGGCTTCGCGCGATAGACTAAAGAACGGTGAAGAAACCGCAAAATTACGAGAACTTGTTGCCAAAGTTTTATTAAAAAGTAAACTTAACGATATTTATAAAAGACGCAGAGATACAATCTCTTTTTCCGGTGAGGATAAAAATGAATTGTTGAAATCTTTTACAAAGAATCTTCCGTTAAAAAGCGATTTGTTGAAGTTGTTAAGCAAGACATTTAAGCTTGAAGAAACCGATAAGAAACAGGATAAAGAGAAGAAGAAAGAAAAAACTGAAAAAGAGCATGTTGAAGAATTTAAACCAAAAAGATTTCCATCATATTTTAGATTAGGCAAGGATGGTACTGATGAAAAATCAATGCTGAAGGTGCCTTTGAATGGTTAGATATAAAGCATAATTTTCAAGCCTTTCTAAGATCAATTTTCATTTTCATTACATAGTGTTGTAGATTGCTAATTTGCTCATAAAGTTCTTCTTGTCTTTTTTGTTTTTTCTTAATTTGTATTCTAATATCCTCCTTACTTCGTTCATCAGTTATTAACTGCAGCTTATTAATTTTAGTAGGAACACCTTTAGCGTTTTCCAAATAGCATAATTCGTCATTTCCAAAATGAATATCACAGATATACCTTTTTTTATCATTTAATAAAACAGGAATGTGTAACGATTCACCAGAACTCCTTGTATTTGGCAAGTCTTTTCTTGAAAGTTGTCGTGTTTTCATATTTCCTTTAATGATTTAATAGCTTCTTCAACTGTAATTTCTTTGAACCCTTCGTATGCTCCTTCATTGAAAGAATATTCATAACCGCCTATGCAGGAATAACAAATTTCATCTTCGGCTAATTCTATTTTTTCTTTAGTTACATCAAAGCAATATCCATCAGCATGATAAACACGATATTCTTTTTTCTCATCTGGGAATTTGGAGTTTTCAATGATGTGAAGTTTGTTATAAACGCCTTCATTATTCTTTTCGCACAAGTCAAAAAGTATCTTTGCTTGTTTTGCGTTTGCTTTAATAATTTCGTTAATGTTACTTGTTGTTGTCATTGTTGTTTGGTTTAAAGTTAAATTGTGTAATCGCCTTTTGTCGGAATTACATTTCTAACTCCTCCAGTTGGATTTTTCACATCTCCTTTGTATCGAGGGATTAAATGTATGTGAATATGAGGCACAGTTTGCCCTGCTGCTGAATTTACATTCACACCAACATTGAATCCATCAGGATTAAATTTCTTGCTTACTATCTGTTTCACTTTGTTTAGTACGAACCAACAAGCAGATTGCTCCTTGAAATTTAAATCAAAATAATTAGAACAATGTTTTTTCGGAATTATTAAAGCGTGTCCATTGTTCACTGGAAACTTATCATAGATTGCGTAAGCAGTTGCAGATTCGACAATCAATTCTCTCTCTGAATCGGAATTACAAAAGGGGCAAGTTGGGTTTTCTTTTCTGCTAAACTGGTTATAAAGTCTGTATTCGTAAATCTCACAATTTTCATTTTTGAAAATTGACTTGTATCCCAACTTAACATTGCATTGATAAGTTGGCTTCTGATGTACTTTGTGAGTTCTAAAGCCTTCGTATTGCAAATCTCTTCGAACCGCGAAATATGCTTTGCCTGTCGGTTTAAGTAATTGCGAAACTTCCATCAAAACATTTGCTTGTTCTTCTTGCATCAAAACATTCAGAACATAAAAACAAATGATGGTGTCAAATTTTTTTGCAGGATATGTTGGAAAGTAGTGTGTGTCGTATCCAACAATTTTGATTCCTTTAGTGGCCAACATCTCAACATCTTTTCCAAACCCACAACCAAAATCAAGCACATCACCAACTAATAATTTTTTGTTAAGTAATAACTTAGCAGGAAAGGATAAATATTTTCTTTCCTTCGCTGTCAGATGACTGTATAGATTTTTTTTTAGATTTTCCATTCTTCGTAACCACGAGTTTTGATTAAATAATCGCAACTACTTTGCAATTGACTGATAGCAGTTCTCTGCCAATTAGAAAAAAGATTGCTCCCCAAAAGTGATATTTTAATTTCTTTCTGAAATCTGTTCAGTTGATGTTTATTTATTAACTCCCAATAATGAATAATTAATTCCGTTTGTTGTTCAATTCGAAAAGCAGATGGTATTTTATCTCTTTTCCGATTATTGATTTTTGCCTGAGCAGGCAAAAGATTCCAGAGGTCATTATTCTTCCAAATTGAAAATGGAATCACGTGGTCAATATCGTAAGTTGAAATTGTTTTGCCAGTCCAAACACAATACACTTTACCTTCCTTTTTCAAAATACTGCTGTATATCTTTTTTGATTCTGCAACTTCTCTTGCTGTAATCGGACTTCTTAAAACTTCATTTATAACTTTTTCTATTGACAAATTTTTACCCGAAGCATTTACGGAAAACTCAGCCCATTTAAAAAAAATCGAATCTTTTCCACTGATAAAACTCCCTAAAACTTTAAATGCTTCATAGTAATCAACGGGTATAGAAAACGAACCAAAATTGTTAATCAGAAATTCAGCATCAACTAAATTAGTGTTTCTTCTTCCAATCCCCGATTCAAATTGAAAAATTGAATAGTAGTTATTGCTAAATGAACGACCAATGTATTTCATCGGCATCCGTGTAATGGTGTCTTTCATTTTTTTTGCTAAATCAACAAGATCTGATTTTAAATTTGGAGGAATTCCTTTGTTTTTTAAATCATTGTAGAAAGCAGAAAAACCACCAGCGGTACTGTAGGCAGAAATAATTTTTTTAAGTAGAATTCCAAAAGCAAGATTTGTCTCACCGTTGATTTGAGGAATATTAGTCGATGATTCTAAAATTGGATAGTAATACAACATCCATTTTTCAATTAGCAGACCAGTTGGGAAATAAACTCGGTTTTCTAAAAATGAAATGAAGGGGGAATTGTCTTGAATAATTTCAATCACTCCTCGTAACAGGGCGAACTTATAAGTGGTTGTTTTACTGTCCCGTTCGATAATCTTGCCAATACTAAGAAAAACATCATTAGTCATAATTGTTAAGCCGCAATACTAAAATACTTGTTAATTCTTTTCTTAAACTGTAATTCTCTAATTCCGGCGTCATCGTTAAAAGTGATATCTTTATATTTATTTGTCATCTCCGCGATCTTTTCTAACAAACCGTTGGGACTTATTGCAAATATATTTCCCGGACTATTGTAACCAGCCAACAATTCCTCAAAGGAAATTGATTGAGTGTAATTTTCATTATTTAGAATGGAATAAAGAATAACTTCAATCGGCAATTCATCTCTATCTTTATTTACAATTCTGTACCAGTCTATCTCATCTGTGTCAAATTTTTTAATTACTTCAATAATATTTAAATCAATAAACAAACCGGTATAAATATCTTCTAAATTTTTCGTTGATTGAATTGGTTTTATATATGTCCTAAGAAAGACGGCAATATCCCTTTTAATAGTATTATCATTAAAGGTTGTATTAGTTCCTTCACATTTCCCTTTTATAAAACTTCCAAGTTGCGACTTATTAAATTCTATTTGGTGTTTTCTAAACTCGTTAAAAAATATTGAATAAATTGAGGCAAGGTTTTCTGCAACCAAATGGTAATGCAATAACCAGAGTGATGCATTATCTTCAAGATAGGGGTCAACGCCATCCGCCCCCATTATAAAATCAGCCAATTCGGAAAATCTATTTTCTTTCGTTGCTAAACCAAAGGAACTCATCCAATAATTGATAGACGATACCATGTTTTTCCCAACCCCTAAATCAACAACAGCAGAAGGGTCGGAAAATCTATGATTTGATGAGATAAAATCATATCCCTTTTTTAACCATAGAGAACGGCAATGAAAGGACTCATGTCCGGCGAAATTTAATTTTTGTCGCATTATTAACCAAATATATTAAACACTTAAAGTTAAAATAAATATACGAGATAGATTCTTCTTATCTTTTGTGCTCCAAAGATAGGGGTTAAAAGTGAGAAGATGAATTCAGAATAACTATCAGGCTATTAGATAAGAATTCAGTTTTCATCATCAATAAAGAAATCCCTCTTTTCTCATATATCATTATAAAAAGAATGTATTCGTTTTGTCTTAAAATGAATAACACCTTGCAAAATATATATGTTACATAAATGACGTTTTAGTGTAATGAAACTAAAGCGCGAAAAAATCCTATAGTCTTAATCCATTCTGTAGGTTTTCTAAATCAATAAAACAAATTCTCTATTAACTACTTTGTTAAATCCTTTTAAAGTGACAATTGAAAACAATTGAACGATTTTCTACCAGGCAATAATAATAAGTTCACTCTTAAACAGATGTTAAAGTAGAGACATGCAAAAACATGACCCTACAAAGATAATTTTTATTTTAATAGGATCAACTTGCGCACTTCCGTAAATCCTCCGGCTTTCATTTTGTATAAATAAGTTCCGCTTGCAAGATTTAACGATGCTGTGTTAAGATTAATTTTGTAGCTGCCGCCTCTTTTTTGTTCATCTACAAGCACGGCTACTTGTTTTCCAAGTATGTCGTACAAAGTTATAGTAACGCGTTCTTCATTCGGAACAGAAAATTCTATGGAAGTGGATGGGTTGAACGGATTAGGATAATTTTGTTTCAAAGAAAATGCGGAAGGAATTGATGAATTAAAAACACTATTTATAATTTCTTGAATTTCAAGATTATCAATCATCCAGCCCCAGCCGGTTGTGTACGAATCGGCATATAATCTGAATCGAATCATTATCACATCTCCGGAATGGAAAGTAGAAAGGAGATCAACTGAATTTTTTCTGATCAACGCTTCTGTGCCGCTCAGATTTAAATTATATGCAGTTTCCCATTCATCGTACAATCGGCAGTCATAACCGTCCTTTAAAGGAATCCAATTGATACCGTCTTTTGTTCCTTCAACCACTACATAATCCCAAAAATTATCATCACCAAAAACAGAGCCGGGCATGCCGGGTTCTATTAAAGCAACTTCGTCATATCTTAAATAAGCGTTTGATGATTTAACAATAATTGGGATAGTTAAAGTGTAAGTGATATTTAAATCATCATTATACGGGTGTGCAGTATGTATAGCCGGCGAACTAAAATTTGCATAGCTTTTAATTTGAAATCCGGCGCCGACAAAATCGTTTGTTGCAGCATTAAAACTTGAAGAATAAGAATTTTGCGCTGCGGCTAATGGGGTAACTGAAATTGATTTAACTACCGAAGCATATTCGTTTCCGTTTTTATAGGACACAACTTGTGCGGTGATATTTCCGCTTGCGGTTACAGGATAATGAATAGTCGTGTCTTTTAGAGATTGATTATTACCTGCTAAAGTTTGATAATTACTTCCATTAATTTTAACTATCGATGAATCGTAAATTGATCTTAAATTAATATTTATCAAAAGGGAGCCGTTTATGCTTTGGTAAAGTTTTTTAATTAAAGGTTTGTAAGTTCCTACATTGCTCATGCCGGGAATGTTCACAGACCAGATCCCTCTTCCGTGTGTGGCAATAACAATTTCATCTTCAACGTGCGTCATAGCCCAGATGCAAACGTTGGGCAATCCGTTGTCAGCGGGATGCCATGTTGTTCCGTTATCGGTGGATTCGAATAAACCTATTTCAGTGCCTGCCCAAATTGTATCCGGCGTGTGTGGAAATACTAAAAGATCATAAACCGCAACATCCGGAAAACCGTTTATACTTACATCGCCATTTCCAAATCCGCTTAAGTCCTTCCAGGTTTGTCCGAGATCAGCAGTCCGTAAAATTTTTGGTTTATGCGCAAAAGAAAATAAAACATAAGCAGTAGAGTCATCAACAGGATGCGTTGATAATCCTGATATACCTCCCATAGTTGTAACGTTGTAAACCGGGGCGGCAGTGAATGTTGCGCCTTTGTCAGCGCTTACATGGATTTTACCGCTGCCGTCCATTCTTGCGCCAGCCCAAACTATATTAGGATTTGCGCGCGATACTTTTATATCGTGGAATGAACTAACCGATCCCCAGGTTGAAGATGGTATTGAAGTTAAACTCCAGTTCCCTCCAAAGTTTGTTGATTTCCACACACCTTGTTTACCCACAGCAAAAAGAAGATCGGGCTCCATATTTGTTTTACCTATTTTAGAAATGAACGGCGCTTTTCCGGAGCCGACGTCGGACAAGCCGGATGTTGCGTTCGAATAACTCTGTCCGCCGTTCAATGATCTCCTAAAACCATTGTACTGAGAGCCGCCTATTATTTTCAGCGGATCGTCAAAATGCCATGATGTTTCATATCCATCGCCGCCTATTTGATAAAACCAGAGTGAAGCAGCGCTTGTGTTTTCCGGCGAACGCCAGGTGCCATTATCCTGCATACCGCCAACGTAAGCGCTTCCGCCGGGCATTTTATCAACTCCATAAAACTGTGAAGTATTCATACCGAGTGTTGGCTTACTCCAGTTTTGATCTTCAAGCTGCGAAACACCGATGCCGCCGTCGTTCGCATTTAATATCCGAAAAGATCCATTCGCATCATTTATTATCATTAAGTTATGATGATCAACATGCACTGGTCCTGTGGAAAGATGCGTAGTAGTTCTCTGATTGTTAGCAAGCAGTTCTATTTTGTAAATAGTAACACCGCCCACATAAACAATTTTGTCATTTAATGGATGAACTGTAATTGTATTGTCGTACCATCCCTGTGAGGAAAGCCAATCAGGTTCCGAACCATTTTCAACCGTCTTAACCCACGAAGCGCCAGCATCAATTGAAACAAATAAATTTGACGTAGGATTTCCTTCTGCTGCTGCGAATATTTTGGAAGGATTTAAAGGAGAAATTGCAAGTTCAAATCTGCCTGAAACATCTGTAATTCCGTTCGAGGACATAAACCAAGTTTCGCCTGCATCGGTGGATTTTAACACACCTTTTTCATCAATGCCCGCATAAAGAAGATTAAAATTTCCGGGTGTGTTAATAATGTGAAGTATTTTTTTTATTCTGTTTCCGATGCCCATCTCAGTTTCATTATAAACTTGATACCAGCTCACTCCGCCATCTATTGATTTAAATATTCCTGATCTGTTGGCAAAATTTAATCTATATCTTCCGGAGGTGGTTGCCGCTATAACTACATCAGAATCAAGCGGGTCAACGATAATTCTGGCTATGTTATTAAAATCTAAACTCCCCACAGTACTTTCAAGAGGCAGCCACGTTTCACCTTTATCTGTAGATTTAAGTATGCCATCGCCATTAATAACATCAACGCTGAACATACTTTCGCCCGTGCCGGCATAGATTATATTAGTATTCGATTTAGACATTGCAATAGTTGAAACAGCCAAGTTTGGAAGATTAGGAGTTAAATTCCGCCAGTTAATACCAGCATCTGTCGTTTTCCAAATTCCGCCGCCTACGCTTCCAACAAACCATGTATTGCCTGTTATATCATCAGGATCAATTATCAATCCACGTGCTCTGCCGGCAACGTTACCGGGACCTCTCTCAATCCAGTTCAAATTTAAAGAACCATTTTTATTCAGACGCTTTTGCTTGAAGGCTTTTTCCGTCTCTCTAATTTTGTAATCGAGTTCGTATTGAGGCTCAGTTTCTCCGTAAGGAATTTTCATCTCATGCAGAATACGAACAAACTCATCAGGTTTTTCCTGTTTTACTTCACCTTTTACTTTTCGGTTAATTTTTTCTAAACGTTCTGTAATTTTTAAGGCTTCGGAGGAGTTGGTTGAAAAATGTTTAAGTCTATTATTCAACTCAATGTATTCTGTTCGCCATTGTGACTTTAATATTTCGTTTTCAATTCCGCCGCTTCTTTCTATATGATTGAATAGAAAGAAAAGATTTACAGCAGCGTATAATCCTATAAAAAATATTATGAACTTTTTCAAATTATTCTCCTGGTGTGTTAATAATTTTTTTGTTTCTTTTTACGTCATAATAAAAAGTAAAATCGTTTTCAGTTTCATCTCCGGTAATATTTCCGGGTTGTATTTCGATCTTCAGTGTGTAGTCACCAAACCAGCCAACAGCGCCTCCGGGGAGGAATTGCTTATATGTTACAGAATCTGTTTTTAGAGAATATACAAGAAAATCAAGAGGCGCTAAATAATTGTAATTAGTTGTATCCGTTTTATCAACAATAAGAAGAAAAGTTGTGTCATAATTCCAATAAAAAGTTTTATTCCCAAATTTTGATTTAAGTTCGTTTTCATTTGGAACCACTTTTTGCACCGAACAGGATGAGAAAAATAGGACTAAAGATATTATTGCCAGCGGATATTTTATTTTCATCATATTAATAATAATTTTAAATTAAAGATATGATATTTTGTTTTATAAGTCACTGTATATTTTTAAAGACTAAAATGACGAAATACTGTTGTTAGTAACTCACCTTGCGCAAGTAACAGTTAATCGGATGTAAATCGATTCCGATAGCTTTCGGAATCGATAAATTAAATAATTTTTATCCGTTAGCTAACGGACAATGACACAAGAGAAAAGTCATTGCGAGCGACGCTTTGGGAGCGAAGCAATCTCAACAAATGAATCAGATTGCTTCACTCGAAGACTCGTTCGCAATGACTTTTTTCAACTTTTGGGGACAGCCTCAACAAAATTTGATTATCATATTGCGTAAGGTGAGTTAGCAAATAAAAGTATCGTTTGGCAAAAGGCAACGCAATATTTAAAACAAAGCAGGCGCGATATGGAAAAGTATTTTAAGTTCGAATTGTTCGGGACCAATTTTAAAACAGAAGTTATTGCAGGGATTACTACTTTCCTTGCAACCATGTACATAATAATCGTCAACCCGGCTGTCTTGGCAGATGCGGGGATGTCGTTTAGCGGTGTACTAACTGCAACAGTGCTTGTGTGCGCATTCAGTAGCATTATGATGGGCATTTATGCGAACAACCCGATTGTGCTTGCGCCCGGGATGGGAATAAATGCATTCTTCACATACTCGGTCGTTTTGGAAATGGGCGTTAAATGGGAAGTTGCGCTTGGCGCCGTTTTTTGGTCGGGTGTATTTTTTTTACTCCTCTCTGTTTTTAATGCACGAAAACTAATAGTTGATGCTATTCCAAAGCAAATAAGATATGCAATAGCTGCAGGTTTGGGATTATTCATTACATTTCTCGGTTTTGTCAAATCAAAATTTATTATTGCAAATCCGGCAACTTACTTAGGCATCGGGGAGCTTGATGTGATGACGGTTACATTTTTAATAGGACTAATGATAACGGCAATTCTTGTTGTAAAAAAAATCAAAGGCGCGCTGATCCTTGGCGTGACAGCGACAACTTTGCTGGCAATTCCAATTGGACGAATCTACGGAGATGCATCAGCAATTAATTCCGGTGTATCGACACTTGTAACCTGGAAAGGTTTGATTTCGATGCCCGATTTTAGCGTGTTCTTGAAACTTGATTTAATAGAATCATTAAAATTAAGTTTAGTGCCGGTGATATTTGCAATGCTATTCACAGATATGTTCGATTCTATTTCTACATTTATTGGAGTAGCAGAAGCAGCAGATTTAGTAGATGAAAACGGCGAACCGCGTAATATAAAACAGTCACTAATTGTCGATTCCTTTGCAACTCTCACAGCAGGTTTGTTCGGTTCAAGCGCGGGCACAAGTTATATCGAATCGGCTACCGGCGTGGAAGAAGGGGGCAGAACAGGATTAACAGCCATTGTTGCCGGTTTATTATTTCTGCCATTCATGTTTTTATCCCCTATACTTTCCATGATTCCTGCTATCGCTACCGCTCCGGCATTAATCCTCGTTGGTGTCTTTATGATGAAACCGGTTCTTAAGATTAACTGGGATAAGTACGACGATGCTATCCCGGCACTCTTCGGGATGATACTAATTCCACTTACTTCCTCAATAACTCAGGGTATAATATGGAGTTTTATTACATGGACAATTATAAAAATTGCTATAGGTAAGCATGAAGACGTAAACTGGATGCTGATAGTTATTGACGTGCTGGCAGTCGTTGCATTAGTATTATAATTCTTTTATAAAAAACTCATTTTTTGGAATAAAAAACCCGGCTCGTATGAACCGGGTTTGAATAATTAAAGTTTATATGTTTATTTTAAAATCATCATCTTCTTTGATGCTGTAAAATTTCCGGCGGTTAATTTATAAATGTAGATACCGCTTACGAGATTCTTCCCGTTAAATTCAGTTTTATATACGCCAGCCGGTTGTTCTGCATTTATTAATACAGACACTTCATTGCCGAGTATGTCGTAAACTTTCAAAGTCACAAAACTGTTTTTTGCTAATTGATAATTTATAATTGCAACCGGATTGAATGGATTTGGATAGTTTTGTAACAAAGCAAATTCAACCGGAGTTGATACTTCCACGGTTTCATTTAGCCAGTAATAAGCAAAGCTGCCATCGAAATCAATTTGCTTTAGTCTGTACTGATATTTGCCTCCTGTCAAATTGTTATCTGTGAATGAGTAGCTCTTTGGTTCAGTAGTAGTGCCAAATCCGGGAACAAAGCCAACTGATTGAAAAGCACCGTTGCCTTTGGAGAAGGGGTAGGGGATGAGGCTTCTTTGAATTTCAAATCCACTGTTGTTAGTCTCTGTGGCTGTTTGCCAGTTCAACTCTACGGTGGCTGAGCTTGTCAATGCAGCTGTAAAGGCAGTTAATTCGACCGGTATAAGTCCCATACTACTCTGGTCAACTGCAACAGGTACATTGCTGTGTGTATTATTTCCATTGCCTAACTGTCCGTCAGAGTTATATCCCCACGTGTAAACTGTTCCGTCAGAAGCTAATGCGATTGAATGCGAATATCCGGCAGCAACTTGTGTGATTGTTTTACCGCTTAATACTCCGCTTGTAACTACTGCAACAGGTACATTGCTGGAAATATTATTTCCATTGCCTAACCGTCCGTTAGAGCCATCTCCCCACGTGTAAACTGTTCCGTCAGAAGCTAATGCGATTGAATGGATATTCCCGGCAGCAACTTGTGTGATTGTTTTACCGTTTAAAACTCCACTTGTATTTACTGCAACAGGTACATTGCTGTCTGTATTATTTCCATTGCCTAACTGTCCGTCAAGGTTATTTCCCCAAGTGTAAACTGTTCCGTCAGAAGCTAGTGCTATTGAATGATATTCTCCGCCAGCAACTTGTGTGATTGTTTTACCGCTTAATACTCCACTTGTAACTACTGCAACAGGTTCATTGCTGTTTGTATTATTTCCATTGCCTAACTGTCCGTAAAGGTTATATCCCCACGTGTAAACTGTTCCGTCAGAAGCTAATGCTATTGAATGGTTTCCTACGGCAGCAACTTGTGTGATTGTTTTACCGTTTAAAACTCCGCTTGTAATTACTGCAACAGGTACATTGCTGTCTGTATAATTTCCATTGCCTAACTGTCCGTCAAGGTTATATCCCCACGTGTAAACTGTTCCGTCAGAAGCTAGTGCTATTGAATGAGATTCTCCGGCAGCAACTTGTGTGATTGTTTTACCGCTTAATACTCCGCTTGTATTTACTGCAACAGGTACATTGCTGTCTGTATAATTTCCATTGCCTAACTGTCCGAAAGCGTTATTTCCCCAAGTGTAAACTGTTCCGTCAGAAGCTAATGCAATTGAACAACTTCTTCCGGCAGCAACTTGTGTGATTGTTTTACCGTTTAATACTCCGCTTGTATTTACTGCAACAGGTACATTGCTGCTTGTTCCCGTATTTCCATTGCCTAACTGTCCGAAATAGTTAGCTCCCCACGTGTAAACTGTTCCGTCACTTTTTGCAGCTATTGTATAACTGCCGGAACCGGTACCAATAGATTGCGCATTTAAATTAATAAACGCTGCTAATATCAGCGTAAATAGCGCTGTAATTTTTGTTTTCATGACTTTTCCTTTTTTTTATTTTTGAAATCAGATGTGCCTCACCTTTAAGGTGCGGCACATCTTTTTTTTTATTTCATCAGCAAAAGTTTCTTCGTTTGAACAAAATTCCCGCTTTGCAATTTGTAGAAATAAACTCCGCTCGAAAGATTACTTGCATCAAATTTTACTTCGTAATTGCCGGCAGCTTGATATTCATTAACAAGCGTAGCGACTTCGCGACCGAGAATGTTGTAAACTTTTAATGTTGTATACTGCCTAATGCTTACTGCATATTTTATTTTTGTAACCGGATTGAATGGATTTGGATAGTTTTGTAACAAAGCAAATTCAACCGGAGTTGATACTTCCACAGTTTCATTTAGCCAGTAATAAGCAAAGCTGCCATCGAAATCAATTTGCTTTAGTCTATAGGAATAATTGCCTGACGCTAAACTATTATCAGTGAATGAATAATTGTTTAGTTCAGTAGATGTCCCATTTCCGCTAACAAAACCAATCTTCTTCCATTCACTTATTTCTTTCCCTCCGTTCGTTAACATGTTTCTCTCAATTTCAAAACCTTTGCTATTGGTTTCGGTTGCTGTACTCCAATGAAGAGTAACGGAGGAATTTGAAACTGTAGCAGAGAAGTTAGTTAATTCAACCGGTATCGGGGCGTCAGCTTCATCAGCGCCTTTGTATGGGGTAACAGAATGACGGAGCTGCCCATCAATATCTTCGGTAATTCCAGCGATAGGTAAAGCAGTTAAATCGACATCGGAAATTGAAGTTCCTGTTAAATGCAAATCTGTGTATGAAACAAAGTTTACGCTTTTAAAAAGAGAGTTCCCTTCGTTTGGATCTGCAGCAGTTTTATAGTCGCTAAGGATATTATAAGCAGATGAACCCCATGCAGCATTGTAACCATAAGTACCATCCCTCGATGAATAGCAATTATAATTAACATTCAAAGTTCCGGTTAAGCTCGTAATAGCGCTGCCCACATGAAATCCTCCGGGACCACCAGTTCTCTCATTAATACAAATATTATTGATTTGATTATAAACAGTGTTTGCTCCGGAATTACTTTTTAATATTCCTGAAGATACAACGCTGCCTGCCGTACCGCCTGTTGAATGAACCCCGCCTATTCTGACCGAATTATAGTAAATATTTGAAGTGTGGCTGTTTGAACCAATAATTTGAATGCCATTATATGATGAAATAGGTCCGTTATCAAGCATCATAGAAATGAAATTATTTTCAATGTTGTACGTCGAACCTGTCCCAGGAGTTACATAAATACCTCTAATGGAGGAAGTACCAGAAGCAGAAGATTGAAGATCAAATATTTTATTTTTTTTAATATTAATTATCCCCAAACCAGAAGAGCCTGTTATAATGCCGGAAACGATTGTGCTGCTTACACCTGCAGTTTGATAAATTTGACACTCCTCAATAGTGAAATTGTTTGTGGCTCCAAGAATCCACAAACCAGCATATCCGAAATCAAATATTTCACAGTCCAAAACGACATTGTTTGAATTTGGTGAAGCGGTCGTGCCGGATGTACCAATTGTTGATCTTCCCCCCATAATTTTACATTTATAAATTAGGTTATCAGAATTTCCACTGGCATTACTTGCCGAAGTAGAAAAGAAAATATTTCTCGGACCTGCTGTAGTTTGTGTGTGATTTTTTGTAAAACAATATTTTACTTCATTGTTTGTTGCGCCGTTAATGAAGTTGATGGTGTTTGACGATGAACCGGATGTTAAAGTATTTTCAATAACCAAATCGGCAGTATCTCCTACGCCACCGGGTCTGCCATCAAGTATAACAAAATCAGCATCGTTAAAAAGAATTACAGGATTAGTTGTAACCGCCGCCACTATTTGTTCTCCGGAGTTTCCGGCTTTAGGGCGAATAGTAATTGTATTCGTAGCGCTAGCGCCTTCTCTAACTGTAAGTTGAATGGGGAAGGTTTCACTCGAACCATCGTAAGCCGGAAGGATTTCGATTAAATATGCTTGAGTGACCGTAGCAGGTATGGCGGAATAAGCTTCGGTTATAGAAGCGTAATTAGCCAATAGCGTACCGGTTCCATCACGTAATTCCACTGTATTAGCCTGCGCCATCAATTGAATATTGAAGAGAAAAAAAGAGAAAAGAACAACAGAAAGAAGATTCTTTGTAACAAGTTTAAGCATGACTGCCTCCTAATTAATGATACTACGATTAAAGATTGATTATTGTGATCAGATTATTTTTCGTCGAATCAAATCAAAGAACAATAAATAGAAAAACAATTTCCGCAATTCGAATTGTTGGCAGAATTGAATTCATAATTCTATTGTAATAAAGATACGAAAAAAAATATGTTTACAAAAATATTTTTATTTCCGAAGGAACTCACATACTACAAAATTTTAATTCCGAGATTTTAAAAAGGTATTACAGCAGTTAAAAATAATTTCCAGGCTATTGACAAATAAAAATAAAATATTTATATTGTTATCAAATGTAAACGTTTACATTGCAATATTAAGTATAGGTTCTTTGATTTCTTATTGCAAAACTCTTATGAGTTCAAATTTAATTTAGACTGGTCACTTACTAAATAAATAAACTTATCAATAATCATCTGGAGGTTCTATGCGAAAGTACAATTATACATTTGCGCTTGCTCTTACTTTTCTACTTCTTTTCTCTCAAGTAGAAATATTTTCACAGGCTGTAGCAGACCCATCTGCACTACCTGTATATGTTACAACGGTACCTATCACTTTAGATGGAATGCTGACCGAAGCTTCCTGGAGTGTTGATGTGCCCCATCTTATGTTTAACAAAGATGCTGCTCCGGCAGGAAATTCAAACACTACAACAGCAGGGGTGGTTGTTAAACCGCCATATAATGACGTATCAACCTGTTATGTAAAGTTTTTACGTTCAGGCTATGATCTTTATATATCTCTTAATTCTGATGATCACCAGGTTTGTAAGTTCGATTGGGAAGGTGATGGTCTGTTTATGAAGGTAAAGAATTTTAGTGGCGCTTCTGAATATGAGATAAAAAATTATGTAGGTTTGGTTGGCGGCGTTCCTCAGTTTGTTTTTGAAACAAATGCTCCTGCCGGAGTTACTGAAGGTGTAGGTTATGCAAAACCGGGAACGACTATTTATGATTCTACCGATGTTGATAATGGATACAGCACCGAAACCGTTATTCATTTAGATCAACTTGGTTTCACTAATCCTTTAGATACTGTTACATTAATGATTGTTATTTTTGATCCTGATAATTATAGCCTTGGCGCTTTGCCGTGGGGCGTTAATGGTAATTTCTACAAACAATGGTGGGGAAGCGAATGGGGCGGCACTTATAGAACGCTTAATATGCAGGAAGGTTTTGTTCCTGTAGAATTAACTTCTTTTACAGGTGCATTTGTTGGGATTGATGCCCAGCTTAAATGGTCAACTGCTACCGAACTTAATAACAAAGGATTTGAAATTCAGAGAAGCATTGATAATTCTGAATTTGCAGCGATAGCTTTTGTGAACGGACATGGTACAACTACAGAGCAAAAACAATATTCATTTTATGATCGTAATCTTGAATCAGGCGTTAATTACTCTTACAGATTAAAACAAGTTGATTTTGATGGTAGTTTTGAGTATTCACAAGTTATCAATCTTGGCTCTACATTACCTCTCGAATTTGCATTAGAGCAGAATTATCCCAATCCTTTCAACCCGACAACTACAATAGAATATGCCGTTCCAGTAAAATCTAATGTTACACTTGATGTTTATAATCTAATTGGACAAAAAGTTATGACACTGGTTCGGAGTGAAATTGGAGCTGGAAAACATAGTACTCAGTTAAATGCATCTTCTTTTACCTCAGGCATTTACTTTTTCAAACTTACAGCTATTGGCGAAGATGGTTCTAAGTTTACGTCCAGCAAAAAAATGACTTTGCTAAAATAGTACTTCGAAATTCTAATTTTAGAGGCTGTCTATACAGCCTCTAAATGTTTAGTCTATTCTATCATTTGTTGTAAAATTTTTTAATTACTTTGTTGAGCATAGTTTAAGATGGATAATATAAATCTTATTGCGCTTTTATTTGTATTGGTTCCCAAAAACAATTTAATTTTTATGTATGATTATCTGTGTTCATCAAAAGCAGATGGTTCATCTTATTGTGATCCAAGCCATCTTAAAAATTCTCTTATCTTAGTACAAATCAATTTCGATAAATTCCCGATTAATTCAAATATTTTTTATGACACGGCTAGAATGCTCTTATTAAATAGGGTGTTCAAAACGAGAAGAGAACTACTTTCTGTAATTGTTGTTCTTAACTTTTTTAGAATGAACTTTATTTTAATTCTGTAATTTTTGAAATTTTAGAAATAACATTGAAAAACGAATAATACGCTAAATAAGAAAGTTGTTTGTGTAATGCTAAAGAGAGCAAATGAATTGAATTATACAATTTATTATTATTTGAAAAGATTATGACACCTACAATAAAACAGATTGCAAAAAAGGCTAATGTATCTATTGCTACTGTTTCAAGAGCGCTCAACAACGAGTCAAGTGTTACCGAAGAGACGCGTGTAAAAATTTTGAGAATTGCTAATGAGTTAAACTACAAACCGAATATTATAGCAAGAAATTTAGTAAAGAAAACATCTTACGCAATAGGATTGATCCTACCGGATATTTCGGATGAATTTTTTACGGATATAATTCGCGGAGTTGATGAGATAACTTATCAAAACAATTACTACACCATGGTTGCAAGCTCTCACAAACATCGTACACTCACAGATTCGATTGTTCCTTTCTTCAATACTGGTTTAGTTGGCGGTATCATACTTCTTATATCTTCATTTACTGATGAAATCCAAAAAATATTAAGACAGAGTAAAGTTCCGGTAGTATTAATCGGAGGCGGAAAACAAACTCAGGAATATGATACTGTAACAATTGATAATTATCAAGGCGCCTTCAATGCAACAGAATATTTAATAAAGAAAAAGAAATTTACAAAAATTGCTCACATCACCGGACCTCAGGAAAATGATGATACTTTCTTAAGAAAGAAAGGATTTATGGATGCGTGTGCGAAGAATGGTATTACAATTAAAAAATCATTCATAGAAGAAGGAGATTTTTCGCGAGAGTCGGGGTATCACAATTTTATTAAACTCTATGGATTATCGCAAAAACCGGAAGCAATTTTTGCTGCTAATGACATGATGGCTTTAGGATGCTACGATGCCGCCTCTTATTTAAATGTTAAAATACCGGATGATATTGCTTTGGTTGGATTCGACGACATATTCGTTTCTCAGTATTTGAATCCCGGTTTAACAACTGTTCGCGTTCAAATTGAGAAGGTAGGTAAAACTGCAGCAAGCATTTTAGTGAATAGACTAAACGGTTCAAACGGAAAAGCGCGTTCCTTAGTAAAAATACCTACTGAACTGATTATTAGAGAATCATGTTAAAATTGGAATATTAGATGGAAAATTTTTCAACAAAGTACGGCTGCTTCTCTTCTGATGGAAATGAATATATCATTACAAACTTTAGAACTCCAAAACCATGGATAAATGTAATTTCTAACGGAAAATATGGTCTTGTAATTTCTCAAACGGGCGGAGGATTTAGCTGGGATACTCACTCAGAGTTTAACAGGCTTAACAGGTGGCATCAGGATCTGGTTCAAGATAATTGGGGAAAATACTTTTATATAAAAGATAATTATACAGGCGATGTTTGGTCTCCTACCTGGATGCCTCTCAAAACCGATTTGGATTTTTATCAAGTGGTTTATGGATTTGGATACGCAAAATTTATTTCCGAATTCAAAGGGATAAAAATAAAACTAACAGTTTTCGTTCCGCTAAATGAAAATCTTGAAATATGGAATTTTGAGATTGAAAATAAAACCGATCAAAAAAAATCTCTTTCGATCTACAGTTATTTTGAATGGTGTCTTGGCTCTTCAGCAGATCATCATCGGGAATTTCACAAAACCTTTTTAGAGACTCATTTCGATGCTGATTTAAATTGCATGACAGCAACAAAAAGATTGTGGGAAATTCCCCTCGGTGATAGAGGACATTGGAACATTGAGTACCCATATCTTGGATTTATTTCGTGCTCAAATAAAATTTCGGATTACGACGGTAATAAAGATACTTTTATAGGGCAGTACGGCTCGGTGAATAATCCCGATGGTTTAACGACAAAAAATTTAAGTAAAAAATTAGGCAAATGGAACGATTCAATCGGGACGGTTAAAACTGAAATAGAAATCAACCCGAATAAAGTTAAACAAATAAACTTTTTTCTTGGAATACACAAAAACAAATCTTCTATCACTACATCATTAAAGAAATTCTCCAACCAAAATAGTATTGATTCTTCTTTGATTGATTTAAAATTGTTCTGGCAAAAAATGTTTGATACTTTAATTATCGAGACGCCGGATAAAGCCATGAATCTTTTAGTGAACAAGTGGTTAAAGTATCAGGCAATTGCTGGAAGGTTATGGGGAAGAACCGCTTATTACCAGCAAAGCGGGGCATTTGGTTTTAGAGATCAATTGCAGGACAGTTTAGTTTTTCTTCCTATCGACCCGAAGAAAACTGAAAATCAGATCCGCCTTCACGCAAGGCATCAGTTTGAGGACGGAACAGCGCTGCATTGGTGGCACCCGATTTCTGAAACAGGATTGCCTACAAATATGACGGATGATCTATTGTGGCTTCCGTTCGTTCTAATACAGTATATAGATGAAACAGGCAACTACAAAATTCTAAATGCTAAAGAACCTTACTATGATAACAAAAACAAAAAAGATACTCTGTTGGATCATTCTGTTGCTGCAATAGAAAAAGTAATTACAAGAATTAGTAAGCGCGGCTTAACATTAATTGGCGCAGGTGATTGGAATGATGGGTTGAGTGCTGTGGGATTAGATATGAAAGGGGAATCAATTTGGCTAAGTGAATTTTTCTATTTGATATTGATAAAATTTTCCGAATTGTGTAAAGAAGTTGGAAAAGATGATCTTTACAAAAAGTATCTACTTAAAGCTTCAGAACTTAAAAAAGCTTTTGATAAATACGCATGGGATGGTGAATGGTTCTTGCGTGCTACGAAAGACAACGGAAAAAAAGTTGGAAGTAAAACTTCGCCGGAAGGGAAAATCTATCTTAATGCTCAAACATGGGCAGTTATCAGCGGGATAGCACAAGTTGAAAAACAGAAAAAAGCGATGGACTCCGTTTCAAAACATCTTCTTAAAAAAAATGGATGCTTGTTGTTAAGTCCCGCTTACACAAAACCGGATAAGATGATTGGATATTTATCACGTTACGCTCCGGGTAGAAGAGAAAACGGCGGCGTATATACTCATGCCGCCACATGGGCAGTTTGGGCATATTCTTTACTAAAGAAAAACGATCTTGCTTTTACTGCATATAAAAATCTTTCTCCCATTTACAATGGAATGAACCCGGATGAATATGTTGCCGAACCTTTTGTTACTCCCGGGAATATTGATGGACCCGGTTCTCCAAATTATGGAATGGGCGGATGGACGTGGTACACTGGCTCGGCAGCGTGGTACCAAAAAGTAATTGTAGATTGGATTCTCGGCGTAAGAGCAACAAAAGAAGGATTAGCAGTTGATCCATGCATGCCAGCAGATTGGAAAGAATTTTCAATCAAAAGAACATTTAGAGGTAAAGTGTATAAAATTAACGTCTATAGGCAGACTCAATCAGGTAACAGTCAATACATGATCGTTAATGGAAAACGATATGAAAGTAATATTGTTCCCATAATTACAAAAAGTGAAGTAAAAGTAGAAGTTTATATATAAATGAAAAGAAGATATTTCTTTAATAACTCAAATAATAAATAACTAACCTTTGGAGAGGATATGAAAATTAACCGAGTAATCATTTCGTTTGCTGCAATTATATTGTTGTTTCCAACAATGTCAGTTGCACAATATGCCCCAAGGCAGGATGTTATGTGGGCAAGAACAGTACCAGCCGGAACTATAACGATGGATGGTGTTTTAAATGAATCAGCTTGGGCACAAGCCGAATCAATTACACTCATTTATGGAGAGCAAGGGACTTTACCTACAAGCGGCTGGAAAAAAGAAGTTGAAGGTGGTATCGGCGAAGTAACTGACCCAACCACTGCAACCATTAAATTTCTCGTCTCAAGTGATAATCAATTATGGTTAGCATTTGAGATACCTGATTCTTCAATTAATGGTTGGGGCTGGCCATCATTTGATGGTATATTAATGTCGATAAAAGATAAAGCAGATTTGGATCTTTTATCCACAATTGCAAAAGCCGCAGAATATTTTTATACATTTTGGACTGCCGGACTGCCAAGCGAACTTCCCGTAGTTGGCTCTTATCCAAGATTTATTGGCAAGTTTGGCAATTTTACAGATACAACCAGAACCCCCGAACAAAGAGCAGCCTGGGATGCTAAAACTGTAATCAACGGTATTTCTAATGATGCCGGCAGAGACCAGAGCTGGATTACAGAAATGCGCATCGATTTAGCTTCTGTTGGTTATGATGTTACCGTTTCTGGCGGTGATCTTATTGCTTTAAATTTTAGTATCTGGGATTGCGATTATATTTTTGAGAGCGATCCATTAAAGAAAAACGTGACAAGAACTCACCTACAAAGTCCATGGGGCAATCAAAATGCCAGCAATGTGGTTCGTGTCTTTGCAAAACCGGATGTAGGACTAACTTCAACACTGCCGACTATTGCGCCTGATGTTGTGCTTCCAAATGGTGTTGCTTACCCCGATCCTGTTCTTGACGGCAAAGCCGACGAAGAAGTTTGGGCAGGCGCTTACACTTTTGATTTAGGATGGGATATTGAAAATTTACGGATTGATTATCCAACTGTTGGTAAATTTATGAGCGCTCATTTTCAACCTGAATTAGGAGGCAATCCACGTCCGCCAATTCTCGATCCTTCATCATCTCAAATAAAAATGTTCTTCAAGGATAAGTATCTTTACTTTGCTGCAAAAATTACAGATGGAAGGGTTCAAGGTTCTGAATCTTATGATGCAATTGATGGCTTAATGTTGGTGTTAGGAGATAGAACCGAAGTTAATGAAGATAACAATATGGTGTTCAAACAGATGCGTATTAATTTTGATGCCGCAGGTACAGCAACTGCATATGATTATTTTGCAACTCTAATGGATAGCGGTAAAGCATTTTATGGTACTTTTATACCCGGTGGGACAACCGTAAATGTTAACACTGATATTGATGAAGGTTATTCTATTGAAATGAAAATTGATTTGACAGCGTTTGGTTATCAAGAAGATCTGGGTGATAAATTAATATTCTTAGGAGTTATGTTAGCAGATGGTGATTCATTTGAAGATCCATTATCAAATTATGGTACGCGTTCGTGGTGGTTTAGAGAACATGGCGGCGGACCGGTTACTGCATGGGGTGTTTTAGACCCTACCTTAATAATTGGTGTTGAAGACGAAGACATTACAGTTATTCCAAATTCTATTCAACTTTTAGGAAATTATCCAAATCCATTTAATCCTTCTACTACGCTTAAATTTGCTATTCCCGAATCGGGTGATGTGAACATAAAAATTTACAACACAGTTGGTGAAGAAATTAAAACCATTAATCTCGCAAATAAAAATGGAGGAGAATTGAGTTATAGATTTAATGCTTCTACAATCTCTTCCGGAATTTATTTCTATAAGGTATCTCTTAATAATTCTGCATCGGGTAAAAGTTATCCGGGAAAAGTTGGTAAAATGATACTTCTTAAATAGTGCCAAGCGAAGCTTGGACAATTCTAATTGGGTGAAGCAGGAAGTTGCGAACCTGCCAAGTCCCGGTAGTGGTATAAAAATCTTTCCGAAGGAATGCCTATGGCAAAAGCAATGCAGCGAGAAGCCGGGCAATATTTTTTCCAAAGGAATTCCTTCGGAAGAAATGGATTCTATTTTAGCGGCTTTACAAAGCACTAGCAAGGGTGTGCCGCAAAAGATAGGGTTGTAACGAAAGTGAACACAAAAGTAGCTTGGTAAATATCAGCAACAGTGATGGACGAGACATTGTTTTATGAGCGAAGCCAGCATCATTAAATCCTTAACATAGTGATGACTATGTCAGAAGAATAGAGCCGGATTTAATGATCCCGCCCTGGCGGGATTAGTGGCGACACGGTTTGCTGTGCTATGGTTAGCAGCGATTGAAAATATTAACAATTAAAACGATTAAATGAATATGAATATATTTTCAGTAGAGATGATTTTCTTATTATTATTATTTTCATCTGCATCGGTCTTTTCACAGAGTACGGAAACAGATTATTATAAGTTAAAACAGCGCTACAATATTCTCTCCGAAAAAGATGGCGTCTTAAAATTAGAAGATAAGCTAACTGCTAAAACGATTGTAAAAACAAAAAACATTAATAACATTCCTTCTGATTACAATTTTGACCTAATTGTAGATTTAAGAACAATAGATACTTCCCAATATTCTAGTATATATAGTTTATGGAGTGAAATCCCCATTGGATCATCAATGCCATTGAGAATAGCAGATTCAAATTATGATAATAGAAAAGAACTTTATGGTGCATACTATAACGAAAATTATTCGTTTAATCCATCATATGTTATATATGAGATTAACAAAAACGGCTCTTATGATTCAGTTTATAAGTATCCCGATAATCTTGGTTGGGTCTGGAAAATAACAGATTTAGAAAATGATGGAATTTATGAATCTGTAAATAGTACTTTTTCCGAAATACTCTCATGGTATCTTACAATTCTAAGTACAGATTCAATTATCGGTTATCCTGTCAAAATTAAGTCAATATATGATCCATCACCTAGTAACGGACAGCCAGTAAGAATAAATTTACATGATATGGATGGAGACAGATATCCAGAAATGATTTATTATCTTGATGGTTCAGGGGATTCATTAATATTGGGAAACAGCAATCAAATTGCTAAATATAATAGAGAAAATCACAAGTTAGAATTGGTCTATCAAAATCGACCGCCAACTTATTATACAAGCGGGTTCGCATTCGGAGATTTTGATTCAGATGGTAAAGAAAATATTTCCGTTGGCAGCATTTTGGGAGAAGTTTTCATCTATGAATATGTTGACGGAAATAATTATAATCTCATAAGAATTGACTCGTTGCCAATAAGTAATGCTTATATTTCAACATTTACAGAGGATCTTAACAGCAATAGTAAGCCTGAGCTTTGGATAGGCGGAGATATATATATCAACGGAGTGGGAAGTACTGTTTATTATATATATGAAGCTGACGGGAATGACCAATACAGTGTCGTATATACAATAGCAGTAATTGGTGTAATTCCCTTTTATGCTTATAACATGTTTCCAGCGGATATAGATAATGACGGTTTAGATGAAGTGATACTCTGCCTGGACCAACATCTTTTAGTGTTTAAAAATAAAAATGAAGGTTTTGAACTCTATTATATTAACAGCAATGAACTTGCAAACCATGGGGGCGTTTATTATTCTGCAACCGCAGCAGATCTTGACGGCGATAATTATCCTGAAATTTTGATATGTATGGATCAGGTAGAAAATAATCGTGCTAAGGTTTTTTCAAAAATATATAAGAAGACAGGCACTGTAGGTGTAAATGACAAAATAATAGAAAAAACATTTTATTTGTTAAGTGAAGCATATCCAAATCCTTTTAACCCTTCAACTGCAATAAAATTTATTGTTCAAAAAGAAGCAGATGTTTCTATTGTAGTTTATAATTTACTTGGACAAGTGGTAAAAATATTACTTAGTGAAAATGTAAGAAATGGAGAATATGAAATAAAATGGAATGGAACGGATGATAATGGAAATAAGGTTTCATCCGGAATTTATATTATAAATATGATTACAGGTAATTTCAATAAATCAATAAAAACTGTTCTAATAAAATAGGAGTATTTCTATGAAAACTTTCTTATTGTTTTTCTTTTTTATTTCGCTTGTTCTTTACGGACAAATACCAATAGTTTGGACACCGCCGGGTATTGTAAATAATCTTACAGTTGGTCCGGGCGATAAGATAATATCTTATTCAAACTCTTACGGAACTCATCTTGTTATTAACAGCAATGGTACCATTAGATATATTCTTCTCTCTATTACCGGGGAGCTTATAATGGAACAACAAATAGATGATGAATGTGAATATAGCTATTTTATTACAACTGCAATTACAGCTTATCAAGATGAACTTTATATTATATACCAAAAAGGGAATTATATAAAAGTTGTAAAAAGTATTAATGGAGGCGAAACATGGAATTATTTAACCCAAAAAAATATGGGGAGCAGTATTTGTAATGGTATTGATATAGCTTATGATGAAAAAGGACTGCATGTTGTTTGGGCTGTAAAAATGCCTAATACAGATTTTGAACCTCATTTTGAAACATATTATGAAAGATATAGAAGAATTGAGCCGGCTTGGGTAGACTTTAAAAAAGTAACGGATGAAGAAATAGGGAGTGGGGGTGGACAACCGACAATAGCTCTATCGGATAATAGAATACATGTAAATTTTAATTTGTTATATTATATGTCAGGTTCAAGTGTTAGAGATTTTGATTTTATCAGTAATGAGTGGCTACGCACTCAACATGTAGAATTTAATGAACCACCACCACCGGTCCCCGGGATTCAGGTAACTGCTTTTGGGAGTGCAAGCGAAAGGATAGTTGTTCTGGATGGCTATTTGCATGTTTTATCTTATGTTAATGTAATAGCGAATGAAGCTGGTTATATATATTTATATGATAAACAGAAACACATAGACAGCGACACCTGGCTCCCTGAAATTTTATTGACGAAGTGGTGTTTTAGTGCAGGTCTGCCTGCAGTAATTAGTTCTGATCAAAAACTTCATGTACTGGTAAATACTTCGAACTATAGCTTAGATTATTATGAATATTCCGAAGGAGGATATTCGTCGTACATCCAAGTATTTGATTGGGCAGGTCTGACGATGGTAAGTAGTTATTGTTTATCAGCTTATTCTAACTCATTATATGCTTATTGGATTGGTTTTATTGATCTTAACACCAAATTATACTTTTCAAATACAGCACAAAATCCATTTTCACCGGTAGAGTTAAATCAGCGAATAGATAACTATCAATCTATTTTATTGAACAGGCAGAATTATTTTTTTAATGTATCTAACATCAATGAACAGAATTTTATAAAAGCGAGAGGGAAGGAATAATAAAATGAAAAATATTATCCAGGTAATTTTAATTCTCTTAGTTGCATTATTTAATATCAACGCACAAGACTCAGCAGGTAGTGAACAAACTAACAATTATGATTATTTAATAATAACTCCCGATGTTTTTATGCAAAACGCAACTTGGGATGGTGATTTATTAAACCTTCAAAGTTCGAGAGGCTTTCACCCAGTAATTGAATTAATAACCGTAAATACAACAACTCAACAGATTAAAAACATTATAGGAAATTATTACAATAATAATCCGCTTAAATATGTTCTGCTGATAGGTAATGCAAAAAATCTCACTCCAACAGATAAACCTGATACTTCCGTTCCTTATATGTACAGAGAACATGGTTTGATAAATAATGCGGTAGATTATTTAAATGGAACTTATATTCCTTTCTGTTCGATATATAGTGCTAACCCCTGGAACCCTAATGGCGGATTATACATTGCTACTGATGACCCATATGTTTCAGATTTAATAAGCCACGGGTCTGTTTATATAGGTAGAGCGCCGGTTACATCAATAGTTGAAGCAACAAACTATGTAGATAAATTGACTACGTATTATCAATCTTTAGATATCTACTCTGATGCTATGGATCGATTGATTCTGCTTAATCTAGATGTAACCTGGAGCAGTGCCACAAGATCTATTACGGGAGATTTGGTAGCTTATATAAACAACAAACTTATAAATGAACATATACCTGCATCTGCTTCAATTGTTGAGTTAAACGTTTCGGAACATACTCAAGGTTGTGAACCATTTGAATATTGCTCTGATAGAGAGCAGCTATTTGAAAGTTCATTAAATCAAGGTGCTTCGGTAATTTCTATTTTGGGAACCATTGCCGGACCACGCAATTTAGGTGGATGGTATTGGGATATAAGCAGTTTTAACGATGTTGCAAATAAAAATACCGTAATGCCATTTTTAATTGCTCCAAATTGTCATCAAGGAGAAGTAAACAATCCTGATTTTGAATCAGTGATGAGAAAATTAATGGTTTATGAAAATGGCGGAATAATAGGTGCAATTGCTCATACAGAAGGGACTGAACAACATGCTAACGGGTATATTTTAAATAGATTTTATGATTTAATTTTTCAGGACGAATCCATTCCTTACGGACAGATATTTAAAATATTAAAGGATGAACTTGCCAGCAGTTCTAATTATTCCTGGCTAGAATTTTTTATTAATGGACTCACCTATTTTGGTGATCCTTCTTTAGTACCTTCAGTATATAAACATCGGGCAGGGAATATTGCTTCCACAACCACATGGAACGGGAATTTTATTATTGATAATCATCTGGTTATAGATTATGATGCAACTCTTAATCTTACACCAGGGTCAAACCTTTTCTTAGCGGAAGGTATTGGATTAAGGATAAATGGTACATTCAATGCTAATTCAAATAAATTTGCATTAGCAGGTATTGGTAGTAACCTTTGGGGTATGTTAGATTTTCGAGGTCAATTAGCTGCAGGTTCTGTATTAAACTCATGTAATATTTTAAACTCGAACGGAATTCAAATAAATACTGGAGCTGATGTTACTATAGAAAATTGTTATATAAAAAACAGCAATCAAGGTATCTACTTATATAACTCACAGCCACGGATAATAAATAACAGTATAGAAGACCCGCAGCATAATGGAATTTATGGCGATGCCTCAGGTTTAAGTCCTTTAATTCAAGGAAATAAAATTAGAAAAATTACTAATATGTATAGTAACCAGGGAATTATGATGGCTAATAATACTAATGCCCGTTTAATTGGTAATGATATAAATGGCTTTTTATGGGGGGCTTATCTCGGCGGGGGTAGTTATACCGAAACGATGTTGAGTAATGGTTATTCTCCGTACCCTAATAACAGGATAATTAACAATAGATATGGAATAACAACTGCGTGGGGAAGCAGTACAATTGCAGGCTGGGATGACTGTACAGGTTCATTCAACAGTTTCTATGGAAATACAACTTATGATGCCTATTGTTATCAAAGCAGTTGGTTCGTTGGATTCAATGATTACTGGGGTTATAATCCTCAATGGTATGCAGATGGGACTTCATTTCTGGAAATAGAGAATATGCTTTCGGAAGACCCATGGTATGGAAGACAGCAGAAAGGAGTGAAGCCGTCTCCAACAGCTAAATTCAATGAAGATGGTATGCCGCAAAATGACAAGGGTGAAATAAGTATCTTTAATGGTATTATTTTAGAAAGAAAGGGAGAGATTAATAAAGCAATTAAATTCTACAAAGATTTAATTCATGAAGATATTTACGTTGATTTTGCATTAGCTAAACTATTAGATATTAAAAATAAATATTCAAGACCGGAGCTAAAGGGCTATTTTCAGAGTATATCAAACAGTAATAATAAGCATAAAGCTAAACTAAAAAAGATAATTGCTGATATTCATCTGCAGGACAACCAGTTTGGAAATGCTATAGCAAATTATAATTTTGCTATTAGCAGCTCAAATGGGTATGATGGAATTAATGCAAGGTTTGCAAAATTATTTGCTTATCTAAATATAAATAATGATATAGATTCTGCATTACAAGTATTAAACGAATTGAGATCAATGAGTTTAACTGATGATGAATTTTTAATGAGAATGGAAATAGCAGAGTATCTTATTGAAAATACAAACAACAGGATCAATAAAAATATAAAATCAATTGAGTCGGCTGCACCTGAGACATATTATCTGTCTCAGAATTTTCCTAATCCGTTTAATCCATCTACAATAATTAAGTATCAAATACTGGAAAATGGTTTTGTTACCTTAAAGGTCTATGATATACTAGGAAAAGAAGTGAAAACATTAGTTAATGAATATAAAACCAAAGGAAGATATGCAGCTATCTTTGATGATTCAAATTTGGCAAGTGGTGTTTATATTTATCAAATAAGGGTAAATGATTTCTCTACTAACAAAAAAATGATGTTGATTAAGTAACATTAATTTAGCGGAGAGATTAAAAAATTTCTCCGCTTTTTTATGCTTTTTGCAAAAAATTATGGACAGAATAAAATGAAAAGGAATACTATAAAATACTCTTTGATACCGAAAATACTTAGTTTGATTATTACTTTCAGTTTGTGTGTATTATCCACAACAAATCTTTTTGCTCAAACTTCCGGTAAACTTGTGGGAAGAGTAACCGATCAGAATAGTGAACCGATGATTGGCGCAAACGTAATGATAGATGGCACTACAATTGGAGCCGCTACTGATTTGGAAGGTTACTACAGTATTATGAATGTCCGTGCAGGAGTTTATACAATTAGATTTAGATTTATCGGTTTTAAAACTCTAACGGTAGAAAATATCAGAATATCCGCCGATCAAACGACAAAACTTGATGCCTCTTTGCAATTCGAAGTGCTCGAAGGTGAAGAGGTTATTGTTATTGCCCAAAAACCACTCGTGGAATATAATCAAACAAGCTCTATCATCTCGGTTAATAAGGATGATATAAAAAATCTGCCTGTGCAGAGTTTAAATGAAATTGTCAATCTACAGGCAGGCGTTATCGATGGACATTTTAGGGGCGGCAGAATTGGTGAAGTTCAATACCAGGTTGATGGCGTAACTGTAAACAATCCTTTTAGTAATAGTTCAATGCTTGATCTCGATCGTTCCGTTATTGAAGAAGTGCAGGTGATCAGCGGAACTTTTGACGCAAAGTATGGGCAGGCAATGTCCGGCGTTGTAAATACAATTTTAAAAACCGGCAGTAATAAGTTTGAATATTCTTTTGAAACTTATTTCGGCGATTATTTTACTAAAGATAAAGAGCGATATCCGAACAATGACGGTTTCAATCCAATTACAATTCAAAATTATCAATTGTCTTTAAGCGGACCAACGGGTTTACCGAAAACTACTTTCTTTATCAACGGAAGAAAATATATAAACAGCGGTTATCTTTTTGGTACAAGAAGATTTACTCCTTTTGATAAAAGTGATTTTGCGCTCCAGGTTTTTAATCCCACCGGCGATAACGAACTTGTAAGCATGAATACATCTGATGAATGGAATGGACAATTTAAAATTACAAATCAATCTTTTGAAGGTTTGCAATTTAACTATCAGCTTGCATATAATTCTGCGGAGCGCACCGGTTACAACCATGCGTTTCGATTAAATCCGGATGGAATAAAAACTAATTATACAACTTCTCTTAGCCATGGATTGGCAATTACACAAACAATTTCACCTGAAATGTTTTATGTAATAAATATGAGACAAAACTTATTTGAATACAATGATTACAAATATGAAGATTTGTTGGACCCAAGATATTTGCAAGCTGGCAAGCCCGAAGAATCAGGCTCTAACTATGAAGATAATGCAGTAGTGCAGGGTGTTGATCTTGGAAGGTACAAGCAAAAAACTAATTCGTTGGTTCTGAAAGCCGATTATACATATCAAGCAAACAGGTTTAATATGATCGAAGCCGGATTTGAAGGTCAGTATTCCGATATACTTTTTGGTCCTCCAGGTTTCTTTATACCCGACGTTGATCCGATTACATTTGAACAAATTTTAATTCCGGTGTATGAAGATACGCACGGTAAAACTCCGGGGTTGAGATCATACTTCCCGAAACAATTTGCAGCCTACCTGCAAGATCGAGTTGAACTTGGCGATCTTGTTGTTAGAGCCGGTGTTCGTTTTGAATATTATGACGCTGCTGGAAAAATTCCAAGTGATCTGCAGAATCCTGCAAATTCAATAGACGGAGCGCCGCTTTCTAAGTCTGTTCCCACAACTTCTAAAATTGCGATTGCGCCCAGGCTTGGATTAAGTTTTCCGCTAACTACTTCAGCTTCTGTTTATTTTTCTTATGGGCATTTTTACCAGATGCCCGCATTGGACTTATTATACAGTAATGCCAATTATTCTATCCTCGAAGATTTGCAAGCCGGCGGAATCAGCTATGGCGTTATGGGTAATCCTGATTTAAAACCTGAGTTCACAATTCAGTACGAGTTCGGATTGAAGCAATCTGTTTCAGATTTTCTCGGTGTGCAGTTATCATTCTTCTATAAAGATATTAGAGATCTTTTGGGCGTTGAATTTATTGGTACTTATACCGCTGCAGAATATGCAAGATTTGCAAATGTAGATTTTGGAAGTGTTAACGGTTTTACTTTGTCGATATTTCAAAGAAACCTCGGCTACTTTAATACTTCGATTGATTATACTCTTCAATTTGCGCAGGGTAATTCAAGTGATCCAAGAGAAACAGCTAACAGAGCCGCTGCCGGCGCAGATCCGCGTCCGCGTGATTTAGCTTTTAGTTGGGATCAAAGGCATACACTAAATCTTTCTGCTATCTATTCCGTCCCTAATAATTTTTCAATAAGTGCTATCCTGAAGTTTGGCAGCGGACAGCCCTACACTCCCGAAATGGGAACAGGATTCGGAGCTAACCTGGAAACTAACTCGGGAAGAAAAGACAGTTACTTTTTGCTTGACATGCGTGCAGAAAAAAACTTCGATCTCTCTTTTATAAATCTCGGGGTCTTTCTAAGAATGTTTAATGTTCTTAATACAACTTTTGTGAATGGATTTGTTTTCAATTCAAGCGGCAGCCCGGATTACACTTTAAATCCAGCGTCAAACCGGGCGGCGCTTTACGATCCATCACGTTATTATCAGCCGCGCAGAATTGAATTCGGCATTTCTTTGAGGAGCAATTAATCATGAAAAAAAATAAAACATCTTATATTCCATCAACATTTGCAAGCTCTTTAAATGATTCAAACATAAGCCGGGAAACGAGGAGCAAGATATTAAGTCCGTTATCCGAAGGCGCAGTTAGCAGCCCACTGTCTTCAGTCAGCAGTAAGCAATGGGAACATTCAATCATTCAATCATTCAACCATTCATTCATGCGGTCAAGTTTTTCGTCACATAAATATTCTTACCATTTGGAGCAGAATATTTTTGCTAAATATATTCTATGTTTTGTTTTGGTTTTAGTTTTTATAATGACTTCTCAAATAACCGCACAGGTTCTTCAAGATCCGGTGCCGGTTGAATGGAGAGGCAGCATTGATGCAGAAAGAAGCGGCACTCACGATGCAAATCTTATAAGAACGATTTTTTATAATTTCGGAATGGTGGGAGATTATCCTTTAGATCCTGGAAATGTTGATCTATCAATATTCCATTCGGTTGAAATTCCTAAAGGCTCCGGCGAAAATTACAGCGATGGAACGACGCCATTTGTTCTTGCAAAGGTTTCAACAATGAGTGGAAATCCGGCATACATTATGGAAACCGGTTTTCGTGAAAGGCAGGCAATAAGTCCTATTACCGGTAAAATAATGCGCTTTGAACCACGGTTCGGTTTTTTCCAAAAAGACCCAATTATAAATAAAGGTAGATCTGTTGCAATAAGTAACGACCCAAGAACCTGGCCCGATGAATGGTATGATAAGTCAAATGACATTGATGATCCTGGTTGGAGAGGCTATTGGAATGGATTTTTTGGTAAAGCGCCTAAGGCTGACCAGGAAAGCTACGTTGTGTACGATGATAATTTTTATGATGCGTGGAATTATTATCCCGATAACAGAGATAACACAAGGCGCGGGCTGGGAATGCGCGTTGAGCAAAGAGGATTTCAATGGGCAAACCCTCAAGCCGGATTGGTAATTTTCTTCCATTATGATATCACAAACGAAAGCACAACTTCGTATGACAACAATGTTTTGTTTGGTCTTTATATGGATTCCGGTGTCGGCGGCTCTGCGCTTGGTCCAAATGGCATTTATGAATCGGATGATGATAATGCTTTTTTTGATAGAGAAGCCGGATTGAATCTTGTTTATACATGGGATAATTACGGAAATGGGCATATAGGTCCAACCGGTTATCTCGGATATTCCTACTTGGAAACGCCGGGTAATGCAATTGATGGAGTGGATAATGATCAGGATGGAATTTTAGATGAAAAAAGAAACAGCGGTGCAGGACAAAAACTCGTTGGACAAGAAGCAATAATGAATTATGTTTCCACTAATTATGATGTTGCAAAGTTTGAAGCTTACTACGGACCGGTTAATAAAAGACCTGCTTATATACAGGGAGTGTGGTGGACTGGCGATGAAGATCTGGATTGGGTTGCGGAATATTATGATACCGGTGCGGACGGAATTTTTGGAACTAATGACACAGGTGAATTAGATGGAATTCCGACAGATGGAGAAACTAATTTTGATAAAACAGATATTGATGAATCAGATCAAATTGGTTTAACAGGTTTTAAACTAAATAGAATTAAAGCAGGCGCAGGCAATCCCAGCACTGCCGTAGATGCAATTCAGTTTTTTGATGACGGTAAACAATGGCCTAAAAGATTATTCAATATTTTTACAACTCCGGACAGCGCATTTGACGTGCCTCTTGCATTAAACTATAACATTGGATTTCTCTTTGCATCAGGTCCTTTTTACTTAGGCGCAGGCAGCAGGGAAAGATTTAGCCTCGCTTTAGGTTTTGGAGCAAATCTTCGGGAACTAAGAACAACAACAAAAGTTGTTCAGCAGATTTATAAAGCTAACTACCAGTTTGCAATTCCTCCGCCAATGCCAACATTGAACGCTTTTGCCGGGGATGGTTTTGTTACTTTAACTTGGGACAATGCAGGCGAACGGGCATTTGACCCTATCACAAACAACAACGACTTTGAAGGATATCGTGTATATCGTAGTACCGATCCTGCTTTTTTAGACCCGCAACTAATTTATACCGGAACAGGTTCAAGACCATTTGCTTCAAAACCAATAGCTCAGTTTGATTTGATAAATGGTATTACAGGATTTTCAAACACTACGGTAGAAGGCATTGCGTATTTTCTTGGCGAAGATACCGGAATAAAACACACATTTAAAGACACAACAGTTTATAACGGACAAAGATATTTTTATGCTGTGGTTTCTTATGATAGGGGAGTTGATTCTTCACAAATCTATCCTTCTGAAAATGCAATTGCAGTAAGTCAAACATTACGCGGTGGTACAATTCTTCCCAAAAATGTTGTAGAAGTTTATCCAAATCCACCCTCAGTTGGCTATCAAAATGCACAAGTTCTTAATATTGTTCAATCCGATGGGAGTGGAATAGGGCAGGTGAGTTTGCAAGTATTAAATTCTGCAGCCGTTCCTGACAATCACACTTTTTCTATCAGATTTGAAAATCCAAAAGATAGTGTGCGTGCTCAATATTATTTTTTGGTTGATGAAACTTTGGGTGATACTCTCTTCACTTTAGCCGATGATTTTGATGGATTGGGCGCCGGACCTTCCGGCAGCGGCATTCTTCCGGTTATTTCAACTCCAATGGTGACAGAAATAGATAGTCAAAACACAAAATTTATATCTCTCAGCGGAACAAATATTCCATTAAAAACACGATATTCACCAGTTCTTCCAGTTGGATTAAGAAGACCCGGTTACCCGGAGAATATAGATATAATATTTAGTGACGGAATAGTGGATACTTCGGTGGCTGATCCGAATAATTTTATCCCTTCAAAACCTGTTAAGTTTACTGTTATTGCAAAAACTTCAACCGGTGATCAAAAACTTAAATTCACTTATTATGATAAAAACAACAGCGGAAGCGGGACGCTTGATGCAAATGGCGACTACATTACAATACTAACAGCGCCAAACCAAACGCCATTACAAAATAAAGCTACCTGGCGTGTAGAAGTTGATACTGCAGGGCTAAACGGCGCTACTATCGTTTCACCTACTCTAAACGATAAATACGAATTGAGATTATCCGTTCCCTATTCCCAAAATGATAAATTTACGTTCGTAACTAAAGGACAATACATTGATCCGAATTTAGCTAAAAAGCAGTTTGAAACTGAGCCGTACGTTGTGCCTAATCCTTATGTTGGCGCCGCAAGTTTTGAACCTCAGAGATTTGCAGTATCCGGCAGGGGAGAAAGAAAAGTTGAATTTAGAAATCTTCCTGCAAATTGCTCTATCAGGATCTATACTCTTACCGGCGAACTTGTGCAAACTCTCAAACATGATGGGAATATCAACGAAGGGATTGTTACGTGGGATTTGCGAAATTCAAGCAGTCTTGAAATAGCGCCCGGGCTTTATATCTATCTGGTTGATGGACCCGACGTAGGTACATTTGTCGGCAAATTTGCAATA
>Ga0100381_1000503_pt1 | contig 39449 bp, 34 predicted proteins | sample CryGeymeta201505_FD_80416 | JGI IMG/M metagenome (GOLD analysis project Ga0100381, IMG submission 80416) | Groundwater microbial communities from Crystal Geyser aquifers in Utah, USA - Crystal Geyser metaG 2015-05 | ecosystem: Environmental > Aquatic > Deep subsurface > Groundwater | place: USA...
AATTGTAAAGCAAAATGGATGATTATTATCAAAAATACAGATTTTATTTTTAATTTATATAATGATAAAGGTTTGAATATACAAACTTTTGATAAAAAATATCTTGTAAGTTTTATGAATAGAAATGATAAAGATGTAATGCATTATTTTTCATTAATTTTAAATATTATTCAAAATTATTTTTATAAATTTACTTTTTAAAATATGACAAAAGTAGAAGCTATTAAAAAAGTTATGTTAGATAATTCAGGTATTGCTAATTGGAAAATTCTTTATAATGAACTTGAAAAATATTATCCTGATATTAAAAAATCCGATGAATGGCAAGCTTGAGTTAGATGAGTTCTTTACAGAGAAATTAAAAACTGAAAAAATTTTAAAAAAATAGATGATTGAATTTTTGCTTTACTTGATTATGATGAGAATAATCTACTATTAGATGATGAAAAAAATAAGGATATAATTACACAAAGAAAATCTTTTGTAAATACTAGAATTAAACAAGGACAATTAAGAAATAAAGTAATAAAAGATTTGAAGATTTGTCCTTTTACAAAAATAAACGATAATAGATTATTAATAGCTAGCCATATAAAGCCTTGGGCTTTTTCAGATAATAAAGAAAGATTAGATTTAAAAAATGTTTTTGTTTTAAGTCCATTATTTGATAAATTATTTGATAGAGGTTTAATTTCATTTTGAAATAATAAAACTTTGTTAATTTCTAGATGATTATCTGAATTTAATAGAAAAAGAATTGGTATTTTTGAATGACAAATTATTGATTTATTACCTATAGATTGAAGAGAAAGTTATTTGAATTTTCACAGAGAAAAGGTTTTTTTAGATTAAAATTTATTTCATAAAATAAAAAAATATGAAACAAAATATACAAGAATTAAGAGAAAAAATGTTAGAAGATTATAAAATAGCTGTCTTAGAATGTTTATATTATACCAATAGCTCATCTTATAAAGAAGATGAAATTAAACAAATTTCAAAAGAATATAAAATAAATTTTACTGATGATTATAGAATTTTTATGCAACAATTTGAAAATTTTAAAATTGAAGATTTAGAATATATTTTAGAAGTTTTAGATATTGAAGCTGAAAATGATTATGCTAATGCTAATAGATGTGAAGCTACTGCTTTAACCTTATGAGAATATTTAAAAAAGATAAATATGTTACATAATTAGTTTTATGAGATTGTTTTGAAAAAATTAAAAAAATCCCTGATAATTCAATTGATTTAATTCTAACTGACCATCCTTATAATATTGCAAAATATTCTACTTGAAATATTAAATTTGATTGGAGAGAAAATATTAATAATGATTTAGCTGAATTGGATTTAAAAGAATTAAAACCTTCTGATTTAATTAAAGAATATAAAAGATTTTTAAAACCAACTTGAAATATTAAAACATATTATAGAAATAGCTTCAGATGAATGAGATATCATTTTAGACCCTTTTATGGGGGTTTGAAGTACTGGAGAAGCTTGTAAAAAACTTAATAGACAATTTATTTGAATAGAAATGGATGAAAAGTATTTTGAAGCAAGTAAAAAAAGATTATGAATTAATTCTAATTTAATAAATTTGGAAGAACATTTATTAAATAAAATCAATCACATAAAAATGTTTACTATTAATAATATTAAAAAATTAAAAATAGAACTAAATATATTAGCATAATATTTTTGAAAGTTTTAGAAAATAATTAATTGCATTTTTTACATATATAATTAACATATAACTAATAAAAAATAACTATAACTTATTTTGAAAAAAATAATTTCATTCTTGATAGTTTTAATGTTTATTTTTGTAAATTTTAGCCATAACATAGTTATGGCTTTTGGTGATGAAATAAGTTTTTCTATGTGAAACCATAACATGGAAGTTCAAGATATCTCTGATTGTCATAACTCTGATGATAGTGATTTTGATTATTGTGAAAGTATTTGTTGTTATGAAAAAGATTATACTACAAATAATTCTTTAATATCAAACTTTAATCAAAATATAACCAAAAAATATAAAGCAATAATTTCATTTTTTGATATTTGAGTTTTAGATAATTTAGTTTTTGATTGGACTTTTGTTTGAAATATATCCCCACCCTATAAAGAATTATTATCAATAATATCAAATGATTCATATATAAATCTTGTTTGAATAATCAAATCAAATACATAAAAACTATATTTATTTATAAAAATATAGGTATTTTATATTACCTATTTTATAGGTGTATATAGTTTTTATTTTGTTTAAAATTTAAAAAAATGAAAAAAACGATTCAAATTAAATGAATGCATTGCATCAGTTGTGAAGTTATCTTAGAAAAAGAATTAAAAGAAATTCCAGGAGTAAATTTGCTTATGATAAGTCATAAAAAAGGTCTAATGGAAATAGATTATAAAACTGAGGCTGATTATAAAAAAGTAGTTAAAGCTATAGAAAAAAATAATTTCAGAGTTATAGAAACAAATTGAAAATTTGAAAAAAACAATAGTGAAGGTAAATTTCTTTTAACTATTATAGCTTTTATGATAGTTATAATATTATTTATTTCTACTAAGATTTTTAATTTTAATATTTTTATTCCAGATACAACAAGTATAAATTATTTAAGTGCTATCTTATTATGAATAGTTGCTTCAGTTTCTACTTGCCTTGCTATAACTTGAGGTATAATAATAGGGTTTTCAAAATATTTTGATAAAGAAAAATCATTTTTATGACATTTTAAAGTTCAAACTTGATTTCAACTTTGAAGAATATTTGGTTTTTTCTTATTGGGTTGAATTCTTTGAAGTATAGGACAAATCTTTACTATAAACTTTGCTATTACATGAATATTAACAGTTATTGTTTGAATATTTTTAATATATATGTGATTAAATATCCTGTGAATTTTCCCAAGTATTACTAAATTTGGTTTACATATGCCAAAAAGTTTTGTTTCAAAAATAGAATCATTAGGAGAACCAAAACATGCTCCAATAGTTTGAGCTTTAACATTTTTCTTGCCTTGTTGATTTACTCAATCTATGCAAATTTTAGCAATTAGTAGTTGAAATTTCTTTGTTGGTTGATTAGTTATGATGTTTTTTGCACTTTGAACTTTTCCAGTTTTATATTCTCTAGGTTTAGGATCTAGTTATTTTACGAACAAAAAATTTGTAATATTAAATACTATAATTTGAGCAATAGTTATATTTTTCTGAATATTTAGTATCAGTAATTCTTACAGATTAGTAAATTTTTCATCATTATGATCAAGTGAAACAACTATTTCACAAAGTATATGAGATGCAACATGAAAAATTAATAATTCCGAATTAGAAATAGTAAAGGTATCGCATAATTGATTTGCTACAGTTCCAAGTGAAATAAATCTAAAATCAGGATGAAATTACAAAGTTATTATAACTCCAACTTCAAATTGACTTGGATGTATGTTTTCTCAAGTTATTCCTAAACTTTCAAAAAAAGTATCTCAAGTTAAAAAGGGAGTAGATATTGTTTACGAAATATACGATGCTAAACCAGGTACTTACGATATAGTATGTGGTTCAATGTGAATGCAACAATGAAAAATTATCATTAACTAAAAAATATGCACAAAAAAATCTTAATAAAATGAATGACTTGTGCTAGTTGTGTAAGTTTAAATCAAAATAGTTTAAGTCATTTAAAATGAGTTTCAAAAGTAGCTATAAATTTAGCTACTAATATGGCAAATATTGAATACGATGAAAAAATAATAAATTTTATAGAAATAAAAAATGCTATAGAATCCAATGGTTTTTGAGTAGAAGAAAATATAGAAGTAAATAAAACAGAAAAAAAAGACAATAAAGCCCTAAATAGATTTATTTTTTCTCTTATATTTTCTATTCCTGTTTTTTCTATGATGTTCTGAAAATTTATGATTTGAATATCATATTTATGAGTAGATTTACTTATGTATATTTATTCATTATTATCAGTAATTGTAGTTCTTTGATTTGGTTGGCATTATCATTCTGGTGCATTTAAAGCTTTGAAAAAAATGCATTTTAATATGGATAGTTTAGTATCACTAGGTACCCTGACAGCATTTATTTACTCTGTTATAGCTATGTTCTTTATGTGATATGAAGTTTATTTTGAAGCAGCAGTAGCAATTGTAACTCTTATAAATCTATGAAAATATTTAGAAGCAAAAGCTAAATCAAAAGCATGAGATGCTATTGCTAAATTACTAGAACTTTGAGCTAAAAAAGCCTTTGTTATAATTGGTGATAAAACAATAGAAAAAGATATAGATGATATAAAAGAATGAGATATTATATTTGTAAGACCTTGAGAAAAAATAGCACTAGATTGAGTTATATTAAGTTGAAGTGCAACTGTAGATGAGAGTATGTTAACAGGTGAAAGTATACCTGTTTATAAAGAAGTTTGAAGTGAATGTTTTTGATGAACTATAAATTTAGATTGAAATATAAATGTAAAAGTAACTAAAACAAATTCTAATTGAACACTAGCAAATATAATAAAACTAGTAGATAATGCACAAAGTTCAAAGGCTCCAATTGAGCACTTAGCAGATGCTATTTCATGAATTTTTGTTCCAGTAATTATAGTTATTTCAATTATTACTTTTATTACTTGGTATTTAATAACTGGTGATATAAGTTCTTCTATTGTTCCAGCTGTAGCATCTCTTGTTATAGCTTGTCCTTGTGCACTTTGACTCGCAACTCCTACTGCAATTATGGTTTGAACATGAGTTTGAGCTAGTCATTGAATACTTATAAAAAATGCAGAAACATTAGAAAAGACAAAAGATATAGATGTAATAGTTTTTGATAAAACGGGAACTCTTACAAATTGAAAACCAGAAGTTACAGATATTATAAGTATTTCTAAAACAAAAAAAGAACTTACTTTATTATCAAAATCTTTATCTATTTGATCACATCATCCATTATCAAAATCTATTGCAAATTATGATAAAGAATTACAAGTTTTAGAAGTTAAAGATTTTGAAGAAATAATGTGAAAATGAATAGTTTGAAAAATAAATTGAACTATAGTTAAATTATGAAATAAAAAATTATTTGGTGTTTTAAATACAGAAGTTTTAAATGAAATTGATAAACTAACAAATAATGGTAAAACTCCTATAATTGTTTGATCAGAAGATGAAATTTTTGGAGTAATTTGATTACTAGATTTACCAAAATTATGAGTTGAAAAAATAATAGATAGATTGCATAAAAAATGAATTAAAGTAGTTATGCTTACTTGAGATACTAATGTAACTGCCAATTTTATATGAAAACAAATAGGTATAGATCAAATCATATCTGAAGTTATGCCATGAGATAAACTAGATGTTATAGTAGACTTACAATCAAAATGAAATAAGGTAGCTTTTGTATGAGACGGTATAAATGATGCACCAGCACTTACTCAAGCTGATTTATCAATAGCTATGTGAACATGAAGTGATATTGCAATTGAATCTAGTGATATAGTTTTAGTATCAGGAAATTTAGAAAAAGTAGTAACCTCAATTGATTTATCTAGAAGAACTCTACTAATTATTAAACAAAATTTATTTTGGGCCTTTGTATATAATTCTATAGGTATTCCTTTAGCAGTTTTATGAATATTAAATCCAATATTTGCAAGTTTTGCTATGAGTATGAGTAGTGTAAGTGTGGTAAGTAATAGTTTGAGATTGAAAAGATTTAAATAATATTTAAAAAATAAAAACTCGCCCTTAGGGCGAGTTTTTATGTTGCAGTAGAAAAATCACTTAATCAAGCCTTGCGACTTGCAGAATTTTTCAACTGTGTCTTTGGAAATGAACCTTCCAGAGTTGGTATAAATTTTCCCATCAGTACCAACCATGTAACCAGTTTCGTTTCCAGCTAAGTAGATTTTATTTCCATGACCTACTTTTAGTTCCACATATTTACCTTGTGCGGAAGTGATCATTTTTTGAAATCCCATTTTTTCTCCTATATAAAAATCAGCTATTATATTATATAAATATAAATAATTAATTAATTGTCAATTTTTATCCTTCAGATAATCATAATAAATGAATTGATTCATTAAATATTGCAAATAATAGTATTCATAATATAAGAAATATAAAATATATAATTTTTAATCTTGTATTTTCATTATCTTTTATTTCTGGAAGTATATCAGTAAGAGCAGTATAAAGAAGTCATCAACAAATAAATAATATAATATAACTTTTATTTAAAAGTAAAAAATTTATAAATGGAATAGTTAATATAGCTCAAAATACTCATCAAAAACTAGTTATTATATAATATTTTGATTTTGAATTTGTCATTATATAATTTGAAATATTTTGTGGTATTGAGTGTAATAATATAGCAATAGTTGTAATAATTCAGATTTCAGTATTTATAGAAAAAGCACCAAATAAAACTATTCAATGTATAGAATTATGTAAAAAAGTTCATAAAAACATAAGTTTTCATTTCATATGTTCTTTATTTAGTGAATCATTATGTTTACAATGGTCGTGTCAATCATGAGATAAATCTCTGCAATGATGCCAATGAAGAAATAATTCTAAAAAATAAAATGATAATAATCCAATTAATATAAATAATCAAAAATAACTCGGATTAACATCAGCTTCTCAAAGTATTTCAGGGAAGAATCATAAAAATATAACTCATAAAATAACTCAAATAGTTATAGAAGTTATATAATCTATATTTTTTTTTATACTATTTTTAAAAAATCTTGTAAAATATATAACTGATAATATGCTTAGTGAAATTATCAAATTTCATATTAGTGTAAATAAAAATATTTTCATTTTTTTATATTTAAATTATAAACAATTTTTGCAAGTTCCAACAATTCAAATATTATGAGATTTTATTTTAAATCACATATTTTTAGCTTCTTCGAATATTTTTTTACAAATATTATCAGATTCAAAGCTTATAATAGAATTACAAATAAAACATTTCATATGTTCATGATGATGAGTTTCATCATTTATTTCATAAGTTAGAGCTTTATCTCAAACATCAATTTTTCTTATAACTCAAAGTTCTAAAAACAAATTTAGAGTTCTAAAAACAGATGCTCTAGCTATGTTTTTAAAATTTTCTATTATATCGTTGTACGTGAAAATATGTTTTGTTTTAACAAAATTAAATATAGCTATTCTTTCAGGAGTAACTCTATTTTGTTTATCTTTAAGTATATCTTCTATTTTCATATTATTGGGACTTAGTATCAATAAAGTAAATATATAATATACAAATTTTATTATTGTCAAAGAAAAAAAAATATTATTTGCATTATAAAAAAAATAGAGTATTATATAGTCCTTATAATTATTTAAATATATACAAATGTATAACGGTAAAGTAAAATTTTTTAATGATACTAAAGGGTTTGGGTTTATTATTGATAATGAATCAGGAAGTGAATATTTCGTTCATATTTCAGGTGTTGATGGTCAAATTAAAGAAGGTGATGAAGTTCAATTTGAAGTTGAACAAGGTAAAAGAGGTTTAAATGCAGTTAATGTTCAAGTAATATAATTGAGTTTTAAACAAAAAGCTTACTCTAAAGTAAGCTTTTTTTTATTGTCTAAAATATATTGACTTTATTATATATTATTTTATATTATAATTATATATTTTAAAAAATATTTTAAATGAATGAAATAATAATGGATAGAACAAGATGTTTAGTTGATTCTATACCAGAAAATGTTATTGATAATTTAACTAATTATAGTAGAGCTGTTCGTTTAAGAGCACTAAATATAATCATAAAATCACTTGATGAAAAAGAAGAAGATGATAATCAAGTAATTCAAACTATTCCTTTATATTTTGTTAGTATAGGGGATTTTGATGCAGCAATTTCTTTTTTATCTACAATTATTTCATGTAATTATCCAGTAGCAGTAGAAGTTATAAATGAAGTATATAGAAATACTACTTTAGAAATGCATGATCCAGAAGTAACAGGAGATTTTGAATTTATGACTGAAATTAATAGAAAAATTAATTTATTGATGTCTACTGCAAAGAAAAAAGAATGATATAGCGAAAATTCTAAATTTTTAATTACTCTATGAAAAGATTATGAAAGAAAATGAGATTTTTATAAGGCAATTTCTATTTATGATACTTTAATCTCAAATTGAGATGAAATTTGATATTTGTATTCTGCATTAGCATACAAAGAATTATGAGAAACTGAATTTGCAATTACACTTTTAGAAAATGCTTATAGTATTTATGGTGATAAAATATTTTTAGAAAATATAATTATTATTTATAATCAATTATGAAATATAAATAATGCTAAACAAGCTTATTTAAGATTGAAATCAAATGTGTATAATGAAAATTGAAATACAAAAGAAAATGTATTTTTACCTTTTATAATGTATAGTTTTATAATTGAAGATGATTCTGATTTAAAAAATTTTGAAGTTTTAATAGCTAATTATTTACTTGAAAATGAATTACCAGTTTTTGATCCACTATTAAAATTATCACTTGCAGCCAATGAATATATAGAAAGAAATTTAGATTATATTCGTTCTCAAATAGATAGATTTAATAATATTTGAGTTAATAATTTAAGTAAAGAAGATAGAACTATTTATGATTCTTTAATAAGTAGAAAACTCTATTTAATGCAAGTTCATATAACTATATTAAAAGAAGATAAATATTTAAGAGAACACATAAGTGATTTAGATATACTTGCATTTTCTAGAGATGATGAAAAGTTTAATTTATTATGATGACATTTTGATGAGAATATTTCATTATTAGTGAAATGAAATTTAAATTCAAAAAAAGAAAAAGATTTAGATGAACAAGAAAACTCAGAGTTTGATACATTTGAAAACTTATCTATGTATGTTGCAACTTTATCTATGATATTTTTTCATTGAAAAAATTATATAGTTATGTCTCAAAAATTATTTCCATTTTTAGAAAAATGTTATAATGAGATATGAGATATAGACGAAAATGAAATACCATATTCTCTAAAAGTATTAAAAGAAGAAACAGATTATATAGACACATTTTCGCCATTATTACAAAATACCTACAATGAATTTATAGATAGAATAGATATAAAATATGGTAAATTTATAAGAGTTTTTTTACAAAATATAGCACGTGATTCAATTGATATACAAGAAGAAGATTATCCTGAAGTTTTACTTAAAAATAAGGAATTAGCATTATTATTCTTTATAGAAAAATTAATTTCAAGAAATTTTCCAAATATAAATGAAAAGGATTTTTGAGATTTAATAGAAAAATATAATTTAGATTGATTAGCTAAAGATGATATATTACTTCTTACATATTTAATATACGATAATTCATTTGATTTAACTATTGATTTAGTCATTAATAATGAACTTTTATTAAATAGTATTTTTTCAATCTATTATTTACTTGAATCTCTTGTAAATATTCCTAATAATAGTGAATTAAGAAAAACATTGAAAGATTTAAATAAGTTTTTTAAGGAAACTTATGAAACTAGAGGGTTTTTTGATTATATTCGTAGATTTATGGTTAAATCATTCAAAAAAGAAGATTCATCAGAATTAGAAAAATCATATATACTTCTATGTGCTTGAAATATGGCTATTTTACAAAAAAAATGACCAGAAACTATTATAGAAAGTTTTATTGCTTCTGAAGAACTTGGTTCAAATGAAGCAACTATTCAATTATGAAATATATTTGAAGCTAATTGATTTTTTGATGAATCAATTATAAAATTTCAAGATGCTTATACACTAGATTCAAACATAAATAATTTATCTAAACTAATAAGTGTTTTATTAAACAAATGAGACTTAGAAACTGCATTTAATTTTATTCAATTAGGTGTAAAATCTAAATATACTATGGATTTATATTTATATTCTTATTATTTTTTAAAATGAAATTTTGTAGAAGCATTAGGTTCATTTATTTGAGTTTTAAATAAAAATATACCTATTATAGATATTCCAGAAGGAACACTAGATTTGTTTATGAAAAAGTGTCATTCTATAAAATATATGGATTCAGAGATAAATATAGATTCTTTGAAATTAAAATTTATGGCATCATATATAACAAGTAAAATGGATTTAATGTATTGATATTGAAGTAAATCTGAAAAAATTTGTGAACACTGAATAACGGCTTTTTCTATATTTCATAGTGTTCCTTTATCTAGTTTGCCTAGATTTTTACATGAAACACTATTTCCAATTTGTTGAACAAATCCTGATATAAGTTGAAAACTTGATTGAGAAGTAGATAATATAGAAAAGGCAATTTTAATATTGGATTTTTATGCAAATCATGTATATAGTTCATTACTTAAATTATCTTCAAATTTAAAATCAATTGAAGAAATTGAATCATTACATAATTTATTAAATGATTATGTATGAGCATTTGTAATATTTATTTCACAATTATCTTGATCAGAGGAAATAAAAACTCAATGGAAACAAAAATTATATTTTAAGCCATTTGAAGGAATAAATATAATGGATGAAGAAATTCATTGATGAAAATTATTAAATTAAAAACTCACTTTAAGGTGAGTTTTTAATAGCAATAAAATCTATTGACATATATATTATTATATTTATAATATTATTATTATATTATATTTATTTATAATTATATTATATTTAATGAAAACAGTAAGTAAATCAATAGAATCTGATATGTTTGATTATAATCTAAAAAATAATAATTCTTTTAGAGTTTTTATTAATATTTTAGATAAATATACAGAAATAAATAGTAATTTTGAATGAAAAATTGGTTTAGCTAAAGATAATGAAAAAGCACTCTTTACTTTATGAATTAATTCAATTAAGTGATATTTGAATTATTTAAATGATTTACTGATTTTATTAAAAAATCAGTCAATGAAAATTGAAAACTTAGAAATTCTTTTAGATTTAGAAGAGGAAGTAAATGAAGTAATATCTATATTAGATGAATGAAATATATTTTTAGACTGGAAATGACTTAAAAAGCATATTGATTCTTTACAATCAAGAGTATCTTGATTAACTAATAAAGTATCTTTGTATAACTCAATGAAAAATAATATTTTTATTGAAAAACAATCAAAACTTCGTCAAGATGCTTGGCTAAAATTTATAAATAGTTGAAATATTAAAAATGCTTCTATTTATAAAATTTATGATAACTTATCATCTGAATTTTCATTAGATTCAACTACTAATGATTTAATAAATTGAATAAAAAAATCTACTAATGAAATTTATCCTTGAATAAAATCTCTTGATTTAACAAATCCAAATATACTTAAAGCTATAAAATCAGCCCAATTAAAAGAGTGAGATTCAGCTAATATTTTCTCAACTCAATTAAGACATGATTTACATAAAATATATTGAGAAGCAGTAAATGATGAGTTATATTATAATTCTCTTTCTGATATAATCAATTCTAAAGATACAAATGATATAATTTCATTAAATATAGTTTGATATGATAAATTTGATATAATTTCTTTTCAAAAAATTTCATGAAGTCATCATATTAAATTAAAAGTAGAAGTAAAAGGAATTTCATCAGATAGAGAACAAGTAATTGAGATATTTTGTAATCCTGAAAAATTAATTTCTGGACAACAAGCTCGTATTTGAATATTACAAAAAGATTGAACTACAAAAATTGAATTGTTAAATATAAATAAAATTTATAATTCTTGAGTAAGAATAAAAAAAGAAACTTTAAATACTCCTAAAAAAGCATATTGATTATGGTGAAGTCTGAAAAAAGGTTTTTCTAGTATTTTTTCTAGAAAAGCAGCATAATATTTTTTAATAACTTTTTATGAATTTTTCTCAATGCTTATGAAATGAATTTCTTTTATGAAAGAAAAAAGATTCTAAATTTGAAAAATGAATTAAATCAATTCATGATACTGTTTGATTTTTTTGAAAAAAAATATTTGATACATTAAAAACTTGATTTAAACCATTAATAGATACAAATAAATCTAAAACATGATTTAATTGAATATTTTGAGAAAAAATAATAGAAGAATCATATACTTGATTTAATTGAATATTTTGAAATTGATTATCAAAAAATACTGAAAAATGAAACACTTTTTCAAATATAGAAGTTCCTAGTTATAAAGAAAAAGAATTTTATGAAAATTTAAATTTTACTTCTTTAAGTGATACATGATATAAAATTGATTCTTCAGAATTTACATCAAATAATCCAATTAGATTTTATAATCAAAATTGATTATATATTGAAACATTTAAAAAGAACACTAAAATTTTTTCATCAGTATCAAAAAAATTATATTCATTAAATTGAGAAGCTTATATTTGTATTAACTGACATAATAATACCTATAATAGAGAAAATGTTTTAGAATCTTGATATATTAGAGCTGCTTGGCTAGATAATAAAATTAGTAATGTTTCTAAAAAAACTTCATTAAATGAAACTACAAATATAGAAAAATCATTAGAGTCTAAAAGAAATATTTTTAGCTGATATATATGACCAAATGGAGAAGAATTACCAGAATATATAGTTAAAGCTGTAACTATAAATTATTTTGGTAAAGTTATTAAACCAAAATTAGAAGCTGATATAGTTAAAATTAATACTGATATTTCTAAAACAAGAGAAGAATTAATTAAATGAGTTCTTCAAAAAAATATAAATATAGCAAATCCAGAAAGTTTTAAATATCAAAAAGAAAAAATTTCAAAAAAACATAAACTTACAGCTTTATCTAAAGCTATAGATGAAGCATATTCTTGAAAAGAAGATTCTATATTTAATCCTGAATTTGAAAAGATTATTTCTACAATTAAGAAAACTTCAGACTGGCAAACAAAGATAATTCAATGATCATATAAAGTTGCTAGTATGAAAAAGAAAAAAAGAAATAAAAGAAAAAATAAAAAGTAAAAAGTTGGCAAATACCAACTTTTTACTTTTTATTTTTTCTTTTATTTAAAACTGATTTTACATATAAACCTTGTACTTGTAGGCGAGCCCATTCAGTTTTTCTCAAAAATTTTAGACTTGATTCTTTACTTGGATTATTTTTAAAACAATTTATATTAAATAACTGACTTAATTCTTCAAAACCATATTCTTCTATTAAATAATCCAGAATCATAGCTAAAGTTACTCAGTGTAATAAATCATCATTTCTATTTTCTACTTCTTTTTTTATTATTTTCATATATTATTATTATTTTTATCTACCTCTTCAAGAAGCTTTTCTTTGAACTTGTTTTGTAAAATTATTTTGATTTCATCTAATTTGATTTCCTCATTTCATAAAATTATTATGAACAGGAATCTTAGTTACTTTTGGAATAGGTGGAGTTTGTACTTTTATTTCTTCAACTATTTCTTCAATTTTAGGAGTTTCTAATTCATCATTATTTTCATTAGCCATAGTTTTTATATTAAAAAATATTATATCACTATTTTAAAATAATAATCTTTTAATGCAAATTTTTTAAAAAAATAAAATCGCCTTTGGCGATTTTATTTTTTGTTTTTTCTAAAAGGTAATTTTACATTTTTACTACGAGGATTTTCTTTTTTTGGTCTTGAAAATGTTTTTGGACTTTTTGTATCTGCTTTTTTTTCTCTTTTTTCAGAAGTATTCATCTTTGAATAATCAGTTTTTTTTCTAGTTTTTGGTTTTGTTTTTTCATTTATCCTTTCAATTCTTTCTGATCTTCATTTTGGAACTATTTCTTCCTTGTAAGATTCATCAGCTATAACTTCAATTTTAGATCAAACTAAACTCTTTATTTTTTCAAATTTTTCTTTTTCAATTTCACTACAAAATGAAATTGCTAATCACTCTTTTCAAGCTCTTCAAGTTCTTCAAATACGATGAATATAACTTTCTCAATCTCATGGTAATTCATAGTTTACAACACATGATAAATCACTTATATCTAGTCATCTAGAAGCTATATCAGTAGCAATCAATACTTTTATATCTCAATCTTTTAATCATTGTAATGCTTTTTGTCTTTGATTTTGAGTTTTATTTTTATTTATGTAATCACATTTTATTCATGCCATCTTCATAAATTCATAAACTCTTTCACTTTCTATTATTGTATTTGCAAAAACCAAAATTGAGTCCAAATCCTTTCTCTTACATATTTGTTGAAGTAGTTGTCTTTTGAAATTTTTACTCAAGAAATATACTTTTTGTTTAATTGTAGGAATTGGACCTGAAACAGAATTTACAGTTATATTCTCTGGATTTTTTAGTATACTATTTGCTAGAGTTTTTATATCACTAGGCATAGTTGCAGAAAATAAAAATGTTTGTCTTTGTTCTGGAATTCTTTTTAAAATTTTCTTTAAATCTTGAAGTGAACCCAATTCCATCATTCTGTCTGCTTCATCAATTGTAAGTATTTCTATATATGATAATTTTATAATTCATTGACTAATAAAATCTTCTAATCTTCAAGGAGTAGCAATCAAAATATCAACTCATTTTTCTATAGCTTTTGCTTGATGAAATTGATTTACTCAACCAAAAATAACAGTATGTTTAAAATTTGTATTTGTACAATATGGTGCAAATGCTTCTCATATTTGTATTGCTAATTCACGAGTAGGAGCCAAGATAAGTGATTTAATATTTCTTTTTACTTTTCATTCAATAAGTCATTTTTCCAATCTTTTATTGTATAGTAATTGTAAAGTTGGTATTGCAAATGCAAATGTTTTTCAGCTTCAAGTTTTAGCACATCACAAAATATCTCTATTTTCTAGAGCTAAAGGAATTACTTTTTCTTGTATTTCTGTTGGAGTTTTAAATCACTCTTTTTCTAGAGCTTTTAGTATAGGTTGAATTATGTTTAATTCGTTGAAATTCATAATTAAAAATTGTTTATTAAATTATATGTCAAGAGTATATTGTTTTTTGATTAAAAGACAAAAAAACAAAAAAATAACTAAATAAACCGAAGGTTTATTTAGTTATTTTTTAGATATCTAGACAAAATACTTGTATTTTGTCTATTTTTTTCTAAAAATTCAATATCTTTCATTATAGCATATTGTATTTCAGGAGAATTATATATGAAATCTATATTTAGAAAATAAATTCTAAACTCGTTTATTAATGTAATGTAATATCTAATTTCTCATTTATTTGCAGCATCTATAAATATATCACGTAGTATTTTATAGGTATCTTCATCTTGTAATAACTCTAAATCTATACCTGATAGACAATTAGGTGATATTGCACAATAATCTTTCAAAGTAATTATAAAAGATAATAATTTTTTAACACTTCTTTTCTTTAAATTTAGATCTTCTTTATTAATTATGCGATCAATAATTTCTTTTATTCTTGTTTCTAATTGTTGATAACTTATAGCATTTGTACTATTATTATAATGATTTTTTTCAATTTCCATATTGTGAAGTGAAAAAATAATAGTAGTATTATAATAAATAAATACAATAAGTCAATATTAACTTCTGTTTACTATTTTAATATAGTATCAATTGCATCAAATATTCTAATATATTATATTTTCATTTATTTAAATATTTTAATAATTATAACATTGTTTATTATTTTCAATTATTGAAAATAATAGATTGATTTTTTATTATATGACAAATCGTTTTTTTTCAATATAATCGGCTTCTAAATAAATTATATATTTTCACCAATCAAAAAATGTCGTTTAAAAATTTAAATATAATACAACCTATATTAAATGCACTAGAAAAACAAGGATATACTAATCCAACTCCAATTCAAGAAAAATCAATTCCGCATATATTAAATGGTAGAGATGTACTATGATCAGCACAAACATGAACATGAAAAACAGCAGCTTTTGCTATTCCTATATTACAAATATTGACTAGAGAAAAAGAATTATCAAATTTTTCTCGTTCTATAAAATGTCTTATCCTTACTCCAACTCGTGAACTTGCTATTCAAATAGAAGAAAGTTTTAAAGAATATTGAAAAGAATTAAAACTTCGTCATTTAGTTATTTTTGGTTGAGTAAATCAAAGTTCTCAAGTTAGAAAGTTACAATCTTGAGTTGATATACTTGTAGCAACTCCATGAAGACTTTTAGATTTGATGAATCAATGATTTGTTGATTTAAGAAAAGTTGAAATATTTACTCTAGATGAAGCAGATAGAATGCTTAATATGGGGTTTATAAATGATGTAAAAAAAATACTTAAAAAATTACCAGAAAAAAAACAAACGCTACTTTTTTCTGCAACTATGCCAAAAGAAATAATGTCTTTAGCTGATTCTATTTTAAATAATCCAATAAAAGTAGAAGTCACTCCTATTTCATCTACTGCTGATACAGTTAAACAATTTGTGTATTTTGTAAGTTCAAATAACAAAAAAAATCTTTTATGTGAAATAATAAAAGACAAAAAAATTAAAGCTATACTTGTTTTTACTCGTACAAAAAGATGAGCAGATGTAGTAGTAAAAGAATTAGCACATTTTTGAATTATTGCAGAAGCAATTCATGGTAATAAATCTCAAAATGCTCGTCAAAGAGCATTATCAAATTTTAAATCTGGAGAAACAAAAGTTTTGGTTGCTACAGATATAGCAGCTAGAGGTATAGATATAGATGATTTAGCATATATGGTTAATTATGATATATCAAATGAACCAGAAACATATGTTCATCGTATAGGTCGTACTTGAAGAGCTTGAAAAGAGTGAACTGCTTTTTCATTTTGTAATCAAGAAGAGGTAGAATATTTACTTGATGTTCAAAAAATGCTTTGAAGAAAAATAGATGTTATAAAAGATCATCCATATCACATAGAAGTAGATGAAAGTATAAAAGCACCTAAAAAACAACAAAGAAATAGTAGACCAAGAGCAAGTAATGCTTCAGATAGACCAAAAAGAACATTTTCAAGACCAAATAATTGAAATAGAAATACTAATAAGAGGAAATAAAAAAAACCACACTACAAAATGTAGTGTGGTTTTTTTCTCTTTTGGTACAGCTGACAGAGATGATTAAAAACTATATGAGCCCTATATGAATATGTAGCAAAAAACAGAAATCAGGTGAAATTTGATATGTGAGAATTGAAAGATGCGATGGTATGAGAGTATGCTTTCTAAATACAAGAATAAGTTAGTTTTTATAGATTACCTACTAATAATGATAACATAAGAACAAATTATTAATATATTTAAAGAAAAAAGAAAAACACAGAGTAAATTTTATATTTACTCCTTTCTCTTCAGAGAAATTCTAAATTGAGTACATAAAAAAAAATTAATAAAGAATTAATATGTTTTGAGTAGAATACATTTTTACTCTTTTTTATTGTAAAAGTAAAAACTAGATACTCCAAAAATTAAAACATACATATTGTCTATATAGAGATATTAGTAAGTATATATAAAATAGTTTTTGGAGTAAAAATGAATTATTTTTTAACTTGATTTATTATCAATTACAGTTATATTATTTTAGAATATTTAAAAAATATAAAAAAATATGAAAGTAGAAATAAATATAGAATGACTATTAGAAAAGAAAAATATGAAATTAAGTGATTTAGAGAAAAAAGTATCACTTAGTTACCAACAACTGTGGAATATAAAAGAATGAAGAACGACAAAAGTGAGTTTTGAAACAATTGGAGAACTTTTGAAAGGGTTTAAATGTAAACCTAATGATTTATTTAAATTAACAAAATAAAATTATGTCAGAATCAAGTACTTGAGAAATACTTTTTTATAAATCAGATGAATGAGATATAAAAATAAATGTAATTTTTGAAAATGATACAATTTGGCTTTCACAAAAACAAATGTGAGAGTTATTTTGAGTTGAAACACCAGCAATAAATAAACATTTAACTAATATTTATTCTGAATGAGAAGTTTTAGAAGAATCAACTATTTCCAAAATGGAAATAGTTCAAAAAGAATGAGAAAGAGAAGTAAAAAGAGAAGTAGCTTTTTATAATCTAGATGCAATTATTGCAGTATGATACAGAGTAAATTCATATAAAGCAACAAAATTTAGAATTTGGGCAACAAATGTACTGAAAGAATATGTTATAAAATGATTTGTAATGGATGATGAAAGACTAAAAAACTGAACTCATTTTTGAAAAGACTATTTTGATGAATTACTTGCTAGAATTAGAGAGATTAGAGCAAGTGAAAGAAGATTTTATCAAAAGATTACAGATATTTATTCAACAAGTGATGATTATGATCCAAATTCACAAATAAGTAGAGATTTTTTTGCTGAAGTACAAAATAAGTTTCTATATGCTGTTTCTCATAATACTGCTCCTGAGCTTATAAGTTCAAGAGTAAATGCAAAAGAACCAAATATGTGACTTACAAGTTGGAAATGACAAAAAACATGATGAAAGATAGTTAAAACAGATATAACAATCTGAAAAAACTATCTTAGTGAAGAAGAAATAGATACACTTAATCTTTTAGTATCTGGATACTTAGATTTTGCAGAGCTTCAAGCAAAAAAATGAAAAGTTATGTATATGAAAGACTGGGTAGAAAAAACAAGAAACTTTTTAGAACTCAATGATATGGAGTTATTGGAGTGAAAATGAAGTATTTCTAAAGAAACAGCTGACAAAAAAGCAGTAGAGGAGTTTGAAAAGTTTAGAGTAGAGCAAGATAAAAATTATATTTGAGATTTTGATAAGTTTGTGAAGGAAGTAGAAAAGAAGAAATTGAAATAATTAATTATTAATAAAATATGACAAATAAAACAAATAATTTTGTAATAGAAGTAGCAAAATATTTCATGAACTTTCTTGAAACAGATTTTAAGAAAAGAAATATTCCTAAAAGAACTAATAATCAAACTTTAAGAGACTGATTATTGGTAGGTTTGAATTTGGAAAAATATTCTAAATTCAAAAACTTAATTGTGAGATCTCTTAACTCATGATTTGAAAAAGAGGAGTTAATAATTAGAAAAGGTGATTATATAGTTAATATACCAACAAATTTATTTAATTTAATTGATTCAAAAGTTTCAGAAATTAAATATGACTTATTGATTAATTATTTAGATGATGTTAAAAAGATTATTATAGATAATAATAATCTTTTTAAGGAAGAATTTGATAAATTTGAGGAAGAATCTTTATTAAGTATAAGGACTTTATTTTTAGAATCTTTTATCTCTCCATTAATTATTGATTTAGATAAACCTCTTGAAAATTTAGAGTTATCAGATGAGAATACTAGATTTGAATTACAATATGAAATTTTAGATTTTATATTTTTAGATTTAGAAGTAGCTTTGAGAGATATTTTATTAAATTCATTTAATAAACATAATGAAGAATTAGAAAAAACATTAAGTGAATTATTTTTATTAGAAACAATTAAGTTAAAAATAATAGATTTTTTTAAAAATTTTTCTATAAAAGATTTATTTTTTGAAATTTATGAAATTTTTAAAAATAATTCATTAATAGATAAAAGTGAACTATATTTTTATTTTTATGAAATTACATTTTGAAATAATAAATTTCCTTTATTATATTCTACTATATGAGTTAAATTTGAGGAAAATATATTAAAAATTGAATTAGATAAAAAGTTATACTTAAATATTAAATGAGTTGATTTTGTAGTTCAAGAATTTAATAGATTGAATAATAATTCAGCTACATTAAATTGAGAATTTGAAAGAATTATATATTTAAATCAAATTGAGGATATTAAATTTTTTTTAAGCTGAATTTTATCAAAAATTCAGAACTTTTTTGTATTAAAATGAAATCTTGATATTGAAAAAAGTGAATTACAAAAACTAGTTAATCAAAATATATGATTATCAAATAAAGCATATTTGTTTTTATTTGATAAATGAGATGAATCTTTAATTAATGATTATGAAGAGATTATTAGTTGAGAAAATGTAGATTTATTAGATAGTTTTTCAGATTTACTAGAATCTTTTGTAAAAGAAAATCCAAAATCTTTTATAAAAGAAATCGATGATGAATGGGATGATTTAAATATAGAGCAAAAGTTAATATATCAAAGTCCTATACCATTAAATGAAGAACAGAAACAAGTTATAAATGCTTTAAATAAAAATGATTGTAAATTTATAATACTCGAAGGACCTCCTTGAACAGGTAAGTCTCATACTATTACTTCAATAATTTGTAAGGCTTTACTAGAAGAAAAATCAGTGCTAGTTTTATCTGATAAGAAAGAAGCATTAGATGTTGTAGAAGATAAAATTACAAATACACTGAATAAAATAAGATTTGATCAAGAGGATTTTCAAAATCCTATTTTAAGATTATGAAAAACTTGAAATAAATTTGGTAAGATTATTCAGACTCAAACTTTATCTAAAATAAAAGAACATTCTAGAAGTTTCAGAAAAATAAAAGAAGAATTTAAAACATGAAAAAATAATATTGTAAAAGATTTAGAGCAAAATTTAAAAGAAAATGTAGAACATTTTACTAATATATCTTTAAAAGATATAGAATTTTATTTTTCAAATTTAGATAAATTTAAGGAATTTGATTTATTTGATAACTTTTCAGATGAATTATTAGAATCGTTTTTAAATATAAAAAATTTTTCTAAAGAAATTAGAGAATTAAATAGAGATAATATAAATTTAAATAATGTTTCAGATGAATATTTAAATTTATTGATAGATACTCATCGTAAATTATCACATATTTATGATATTAAAAATAAAATAAGAGATATTAATTTATCAAAGGATTTGATATTAACATTATGAGAAAAAAATAAAGATTATTTATCAGTTTTTAAAGAAAAATTAAATAACTATAAGTCCTTTATAGAATTATTATGAGAAAATATTAATTTTTTAAAATCATATTCTAATAAAAATTATTCTTTATATTTATTTTTTAATGATTTAGTTAATATTAATAATAATTTTAGTATTTTTAATAATGCTTATAAATATCTTGAAAATAATTCAGATTCTTTAAATTCAGTTATTAACTTTATACCATGAAATGGTATTAGTTTAGAAGATGTAAAAAATAGTTTAAATAGTTATATAAATAGATTAAAAGAAATAAAAAATCCTATTTTTTGATATTTATTTAAAAAGTCAGATTTAAACCAATTAAATAGAGAATATAAGAAAATATTTATTAATTTAAATATAAGTGATCCTCATAAAAAAATAGACTTAATTTTAGATATACAAAATCTTTATGATTTTATTATTGATAAATTAAATAAAGATAATTGAGATATAGATGATTTTATAACTATTATTACTTTATTATCTAATAAAGATTTAGTTGAAAATTTAGGTGTTTTAAATGAATTTATTAAGTCTAAAGAAAATTATGAAGAATTTATTAATTTTAATATCTTTTCTGATGCAGATTTAAATTCTATTGATTTTGTTCTTTGATTTTCAGAATTAAATGAAATTTCAAAAGATTTTGATTTAGAATACCTAATAAAAACTGAATTTTATAATGATATTGAAGATTTAATTAAGTTAATTGATTATACAGAGTCTTTACTTAATTTGAAAGATAAAATAGATTATATAATTGATTTTATTAATGATAATGAAGACATATCTAATAAAATATCTTTAAATATAGATAATTTAACTTCAATATTAGATAATTATGAAGAGGAATTTATAAAAGAATATTTTTATTATAAGAAAATTCAAAGAAAAATTACAGAAGAATTTAATAATATACCAGAAGACATTTATTGAGATTATGTAGCAAGGCTAGAAGACAATATAACAGTTGAAATGGCAAATTTTATAGATGAAAGATTGATTGATTATGTTGAAAATAATGCTAATGAAGTAAATACTCTGAAGAACATTATTTCTAATAAATTAAAATTTCCAAAGGACTTATTTCAAAATCTTAAAAAGGCTTTTCCTTGTATAATAGCTTGAATAAGAGATTATGCTAATTATATACCTTTAGAAAAAGATTTATTTGATTTAATAATTATAGATGAGGCTTCACAAGTAAGTATTTCTCAGGCATTACCAGCTTTTATTAGATGAAAAAAAGTTATTATACTTTGAGATGATAAGCAATTTTCTAATGTTAAATCAAATAATGCGAAAAAAGAAATAAATCTTGAATATAAATCAAGGATTAAAAATGTTTTTTCAAATGATTATATAAAATGAGAAGATACTTTATGATTATTATCTAAAATTGATAAAAACTTTGATATTAAAAATAGTGTTTTAAAATTTACTAAATTTATAAGGAATTATGAATTACAATTAAAAAAACATTTTAGATGATATCCTGAAATTATATCATACTCAAATAAATATTTTTATTCTAATTCATTACAATGTATGAAAATTAGATGAAAAAAAATAGAAGATATTATAAAATTTGAAGTTATAGAACATGATTGATTATATGATAAAGACCAAAATATAAATATTCTTGAAGCAAATTTTATTGTTGAAAAATTAAAAGAATTTAAAGAAAAATGAATTAAACAAAGTGTATGAATTATATCACCACATAGAGAACAAGTAAGTTATATATTTTCTAAAGTAAATGAATTAGTTGATAGAGATTATTTTTTTGAAGATTTAGAATTAAAAATAATGACTTTTGATACTTGTCAATGAGAAGAAAGAGATTATGTATTTTATTCTATGGTAGCAAGTCCTGTTGTTGATAAATTACAATGGATATTTCCAAAAAGTTTTAATCAATTAGATAGTGAAATTGAATGAACTTTAAAGGCACAAAGATTAAATGTATGATTTTCAAGAGCAAAAGAAACTATTCATTTTGTATTAAGTAAACCTATTGAAGAATTTAATTGAGAAATAAGAAATGCATTAATTCATTTTAAAAATGAATTGGAAACTTGAAAAAAGAAAATAGTCTGATGAACGGATGTTAATTCTCCAATGGAAGAAAAAATACAACATTATTTTTATGAAACAAATTTTTATAAAAATAATAAAGATAGTATTGAATTTATACCGCAATTTCCTATTTGAGAATATCTAAAACAATTAGACAGAAATTATAATCACCCAAGTTATAAAGTTGATTTCTTATTAATATATAATAATCAAAAAATCATTATTGAATATGATTGATTTAAAGAACATTTCTATGATTTAGCTAATGTTAATAAATTCAATTATGATTCATATATGAAAGAAGATGATATATATAGACAAAAAATATTGGAGTGATATTGATATTCTTTTTTAAGAATTAATATATTTAATATTTGAAAAGACCAAATTGAAACACTAAACAATAGACTTGAGGAGTTAACTAAAAAAAAAATTGAAAAATCTAAAATAATTAATGATTTACATAGTCAAATAGATAAATTACATAATTGAGATGATAGAACTTGTGACAATTGTTTAAATATATATCCAAGTGCTTTCTTTCCATATAAAACAAGAAATCTATGTTTAAATTGTTATGAAAAAATTAATAATAAAACTTTACACTCTTTTAGGCAAACAGTAAGGCAAAATTGATTAAGTGAATATATTAGTAGTGTAAATTTTATTAGAAATAATAATGATAATATAACTAATGTTACAAGTATTACAGAATGTCCTTATTGTTGATCTACTGATATTTGAAGTAAGTGATATAGATGAGATACAAAAAGGTTGGTTTGTAAAAATTGTAACAAAAGTTGGAGTGTTTCTTTGAACTCTTATATAAAGCCAGAAAATGAAAAAATAATAAAAGAAGATAATTTTCTAAGTGAAAATTCTATAGAGGAAATAAGGAATTATTTAGAAATGAAAAAAAATAATAATTTACCAGTTAGTTTTTATTATAAGGATAAAAAATCTATGGATCAGTATTATGATTATTATTTTGATGATAAATATTTACATGTAAAAAGTTGATATAGTAGATATTATATTAAGTATTTAATTGATAAAATTAGAAAAGTAGTTTAGTTATTAATCAAAAAACATGATAGATTGTTTAGTTGAATTTATAAATAAATATAATTGGGTAATTACTTTATTTTTACAATGATTTATAGCTTATCATATTTTTTATTTATGAAAAAGAATAAATAATAATGAAAGACTAAAACATAGAGATTCTATAAAACAACAATTAGATGAATATATTTACTGAGAAGTAGTAAAAAATAAATATCATAAAATTTACCTTGTAAATACAAATAATTTTTTTACTAAGTATCCTGATAATTCAGAAAATATAATTACAGAATATTCGCATATAAAAGCTGAGATAAAGTCAACTAGATATGATTGAGTAGAATTTTTTGAATCTATGCCTAGAGAGGTGTATAGATGAGAAAATTGAAAATTATATTTCAAAGGACCTAAAAAAGCAATAGAAAAAATTAAGGTTTATCCAATATGAATAGTTCCATATGAAAATATAGATTATATTGATTTTAATTGAGATGAATATAATAACTCTCCTTTAATTTTTTGTAAATTTAATAAATATGAGCTATTTATTAGATCTTTTCCAAAAGTTTTTTATAAGTTCCCATATTATAAAATAGTGTATTATATTGAAAATGTTAATTATGATGAAAAAAATGATCCTTATGATTTTAGATATATGCAGTTATGAGAGAAAATTTATAAATAATATTATTTAATTTTAGCAATAATTATGAAAGAAAGTATATATATTTGAGATAACTTAGTTTGATATAAGAAAATTTTATGATCATATATCATTTTTTTAGATTCTGATAATAATATTATTGTAGATAATATATCGGATTTAGATATATTTGATGATGATTATTATGTTAAAAATAAAGAGTGAAAATTTATAAAATGAAAAGGAATATTAAAGTTATATAAAGGTGATATTGAAAATATTTATAGTCTAGATGAATCTAAAATTATATTTGATAAATGGTATAAATATATAAAAATACCAAAGATGTGATATTATAAAGCTATAATTAATTATATAGTTTTAGATGAAGAAGATAAATATTATTTATCAGATATAAAAGGAAATATCATAAGTAAGCCTTATGATAATATTGATTTGTGAAATTCAATTAATAATACTACATTGACAGTATCTCTAGGTGATGAATTTAATTTCATAAGTTCTGATTGAAAAGAAATATCGGAAATGTGGTTTGATAAGTGTTTAGATTTCACTTATAAAGAATTTACAAAGGTAGTAAAAGGAGAGAGTATTAACTATATGAATAAGCAATGAAAATTTCTTAGTAGTATATGGTTTGATGAACTTATCCACTTAAATGAGTGATATGCTATAGTTAAAATTGATGATAGAGAGTTAATAGTTTGAGATTATTGAGAATTTGAATATGAAAAGAAGTTATTTGATAACAAATATTTTCAAGATAAAACCGTTTATGAAGATTATAAAAAAGATAAAGAACTCATAGCATTTTTAGTTTATATAGATTATTATATGGCAAAAAGCTATGCATGACCTCATGAGTGAATGAAAGATTTTACATTATGATTGAAAAATTCAGAAAAAGTTATAAATATATTATTTTTTATTCTTTCTAATTATTGTTTATACAAAAACAAATATAGTTTTTTAAATGAAAAAGAATTTGAAAATAATTATCATGATAAATTAGTTTGAAGAAGAGAGTGAATAATATCTTCTGCTATTTATTACCTAATAGAATCAGATGATTATTTAAAAAAGAAGTATAATAGTAACAAATATAGAAATTTATCACTTACTTATATGCATTACTTTATTACAGATTTAATACACAAATATCAAGATGTCTATTGATGGAGTAAACAAGATGCTGAAAATCAAATATTAGATGTTGTATATCGGGAAAATGTATATTTATTTTATTGAGAATGAGAATGGACTCCATTTTGTACTTGAAGATATATAGATTGTATAAAGAAATAAAAGATTAATAACAAAAACTATATTTTTTGATATAAAACAACTTTAGTTGTTTTATTGCTGAGAAACAGTTGGAAGAAACAAGTATAAAAACACAAACTATTATTAATACAAATAATACTATGGATAAAACTAATATAAATTTAAAATTGAATTGGTTTAAAATTATACTTTCTCTTTTTCTTGTTCTTTTTGAAACACTTATACTTGTTTCTCAGCCATAAGATAATTAAATTAATAAACAAACCAATGGATAACCTACTAAATCTCCTAAAAACCATAAAATCCAACTACTCATCAATAGAAGTAGAACAAGAAGCAAGAGAAAAATATAATATTCTTACTTTTTTGAACTACCTTCAAATCAGATGACAAGTCAATCTCAATAATAAAATAGATAATTTTTTAGAATTTTTTGATCTAGTAAATTGGAGTAAAAAAGATAAACTCAATTATTTTTATGCTAATTTTTATAATTATCTAGAATTTTTTGAACTTGCTTGAAACTTGGAATTAGAAAAACAAGATATACAAGAATTTTTCACAAATAATGAGTATTTAAAACAATCAGAAAAAGAATTAGAGAAAGTATACATCACAATAAAAAAAGACATCGCTATTGAAGCTTTTTGGGAATTATTTTATGAATGATATATTACAGACTTTTTTGAAAATATTTATTATTCATATTATGAACTTTGAAATCATGATAAAGAGAAAAGAGTTATAATGAACACTTTATCATATTTGTACAATGTTTTATGAGACACTTTTGAAATAGATCAAAACATCTTAAACAAAAAACAACAAATATCTTTTGATAAATTTTTAACTTCCTATTTTTACATCTGATTTATAGATATTGAATGAGTAACTTTTAAAGATAATAATCCAGTATTCAAAATAAAAATACTTCCAAAACTTTGAGATATTTTAGAAGAAATAGAAAATACAAGAGCTCTAATCCTAGATAAATTATTTGATGAAGCATACAAAGAAATAAGGATCAGAAAAAAGAACTGAGAACCTCACTTACTAGAGGGAAGTCTAGAATTTGAATGAGATGAAAACAAGTTTGTAGAATTAAGAAAAAAGTATCCAAATTCAGAGATAAATACCAAAAACTACAAATGAAAAACTCAAAAATACGAGATAAGGGAAAAACTTTGGCTTGATAATTCAAGTAAATAAATATAATACACTTATATCTTATGAAATACTAAGATCCAAATACAGTTATAGAAAAGAGCCGTTTTTGAAATAAAAAATAGGATTTCTACGAACTGTTAATCAATGCTTACAAATGAACAAATCAGAAAAGCACTATGAGAGAGCTTTTCACATCTAACAGAACAAGAAGTAGAGCAATTGGGAATCCAAATGCTTAATTTTTGGTCAATGATTTTGGAAGAAGAGGTTTAATAGCCTCTTCTTTATTGGATATTTTATCAACTATATTTATACTGATAGATACAAATATAATTATATTATTTTTTAAAAAGAACATGAGAGAAACAGCAATAATATACTGTAGAAAGTCTACAGATAGAGAAGATAGGCAAACCAACTCACTTGAACATCAACTCAACAATTGTAGAAAATCAGCTGAAAACAATTGATTGATAGTACTTGATGAGATTCAAGAAAGTGTGAGTGCAAAAACATGATGAAAAAGAGCTTGATTTAATAGGATGATACAAGAGTGTAACAAGGGGAGAGTAGATTATATAATCATTGATGAAACTAAAAGACTTGCAAGAAATATAATGGATTCAGCTCTTATAATCTGACTTCTAGATAATAATCAACTTAAATGAATTATTACAACTGACAAGAAATTTGAAGCATGTGATATATCTTCAAAATTTATGCTTTTATTAGAACTTTGAATATCTAAAATGGATAATGAACATAGAAGCAAGGATATCAAAGCAAAAATGATCACAGCACTTCATAGATGACAATGGTTATCAAAAGCAACTTTTGGATATGAGAATGTCTGACCAAAGTGAAAAAGAGATGTAAAAGTGGTAGAGGAAGAGGCAAAACTTGTTTTAAATTCTTTTATCATGAGAAGCCAAAATAGAACACTTCAAGAAATATCTGATTTCCTAGAAGAAAAAACAAGTAAAAAATGGAATTGAGAAAGAGTATCAAAAATGCTTACCAATACAAAATACTACTGATTACAAAAATTTTGATGAGAAGAAGCACTACTTAATAGTCCTTGATATAGACCAATAGTATCAAAAGAGCTTTTTGATAAGGTAAATAAAGTGACAAGAACTATTCCATACCAAAAACATGAATCACTTCCTAGATATTTTTCAAATCTATTAAAAGATGATGAGTGAAATAATCTTTATGTGTATAAAACAAAATGACATGTTTACTATCACTCAGGTCAAAATACATCATATAAAATAAACATTAGCCAAAAACAGATTTTTGAAGAGGTAGAGAAATATATTGATAACTACAACTTCCCAAAACCTTTTATAGCTTTATCAAAAGCAACTTTGAAAGAATATTACAAAGATAAGGTAAGTATGAGAGAAACTGATATGAGAAAAACAAAAAAAGAACTAACTCAAGTAGAAGAAAGACTATCGAGCCTACTTGAAAAGTTCTTAGATAATGATATAGATAAAAAGACTTATGATGAAAAAAAGAAAACTTTATCAACTGAAAAAATACAATTAGAAGAATCTTACAATGCAATAAAGCAATGAGATAACAATATTATAGAAATTATAGAAAATCTGTGCGAACTCGTAGAAAACCTGTCTGGTAGCTATAAAAATGGAAATGATGCAAAAAAGTGAAAAATCATCAGAGCGATGCAGTGCGAACTCATTTTAAACAACAAAAAAGAGCTTGTTATCAAGGAAAACAAACTCTTTGAGATAATCAAATCTCTTAATATTCAGCATTGGTACTCCCATGGAGAATTGAACTCCAGTTCCAGCCTTGAGAAGGCCGTGTCCTAACCACTAGACGATGGGAGCTAGAATTATTTGTATTATATGTAAAACAAAATAAAATCAACAAAATATTTTTATTTAAACTAAAAATCATTAATATTATATATATTAGTTTTAATATTATTAGATGAGTAAAATTTTAATAAATATTTCTAGGTGATATAAAATGTATTATTATTATGATTTTGCATATAAAGATTAATAGAATCTAAAGTCAAATGCAACTTTTAGTTTTGTTGTTAAAGAACTTCATAAGGAGTTAAAAATCAAAGCCTCTCTCTAGGTCTGTTATTAATGAGAACTACATATTTTTATAGTTCTTTTTCTGTTAAAGTTTCAAAATCAGTTCATTTAGGAAAAAATTGCCTAATTAATCAGTTAGTATTTTCATTAGTTCATCTTTTATCTTTTAATTTTATATCTTTTACTTTCGAAGCTCTAAATATTATTTTTGAATCTGATAAAATAACTCATTCAAAAGTTGTTGGAGTTTTTCAAAGATTTTCAGCAAAATTTTTAAACATCACTAAATCTTAAATATCTCTAATTCTTAATCTTTCTTAATGTATCTTTACTTGGATGATTTCTTCATATAAAAATATCATTTAAGTTATTTGAAACTGATGTAAAGCTATGTAAATTTATTATGTCTCAATTTCTATATCATATAATTTTTCATTCATCAATTAGTCTTGAAATATCTAAATTTGGTATTTTTGGTAAGTTTTGATTTGGAGTAACCCATAATTTCCAACTATCTCATCTAACAATAAATTTTCATTCTAGTTGAGGCATTTTTAATAATATTCAGTTTAAAGTGTCTACTAATTTTTTTCTCAAGATGTAAGAGTTTCATATCAAGATTTTCTTAATCTAGTATTTAGATTACCAAATAAAAAATTATCTGTATAAGCAAATAATAAAAATGCTTAACTTCTAGTTAATTTTGGATGTTTTGTTAAAGCACTTTCAATCATTAATTCGTAATCTATTGGAACCTTATTTTTTAATAAAGTATCTCAATATTTTAACTTTTTATACATTTCAATTATATCAAAATTTTTTAATTAAATAAATAAAAAGATAAAAGCACTAAACTTAGTTTAGTGCTTTTATCTTTTTATTTTAATTTCAATTTCTAAATAGTAAAATTGAAGTTCATCATTTTTACATGTATGGTCGGAGACGCGAGACTCGAACTCACAACCCCTCGCTCCCAAAGCGAGTGCGCTAGCCAATTGCGCCAGTCTCCGAAATTTAATCAAAAAAAATGGTGGGTATAGATGGAGTTGAACCATCGACCTCATGATTATCAGTCATGCGCTCTAACCAACTGAGCTATACACCCATAAAGTATTAAAAAAACGAATTTTGATTTTACGAATAAGGTTTTTAAGAGTTACTCGTAATCTCCAATTCGTTTTTTTGCAAGTTTTTAAATGGAGCGGGTAAAGGGACTCGAACCCTTAACCCTCTGCTTGGAAGGCAGATGCTCTAGCCAATTGAGCTACACCCGCATATATCTAATTGACTTGCGAGACACATTTTATTAAAAATAAAATATAAGTCAAAACTTTTTTTAAAAAAATAAAAATCTCTATTTATAGAGATTTTTATAATTATATTTACATTATTTATTTTGTATTTTGTAGGCTTTTATTGTATTTTTCATAAGCACTGCGACTGTAAGTGCTCATACTCAGCCTGGAACCGGAGTAACTCTACTTCAAACTAAATCTATAAGTTTAGTATCTGCATCTCAATGTATTTTTCAATCAATTACTGTAAATCATACATCAATTATAATTGCTCCAACTTTTAACATATTTACCTTTAAAAGTCATGGACTTCAAGCAGCAACAATTACTATTTCAGCTTGAGTTGTAAATTTTGCTAAGTTTTTTGTTTTACTATTACAAGCCAAGACTGTTGCTCAAGCATTTATAAGTAGGGAAATTATAGGTTTTCAAACTATATTGCTTCTTCAAATTATACAAACAACTTTTCATTCTAAATTTATTTTTTCATGTTTAAATATTTCAAGTATTCAAGCTGGAGTACAAGGAATAAAACCGCTTTCATCTCAAAGTAAAACCTTACCTTGATTATTTGGATGAAATCAATCTACATCTTTTTTTGGATGAATATTATTTATAATTTTTTGAGAATTTATATGTTTTGGAAGAGGTAATTGAACTATATATCAGCTTATTTCAGGATTTTCATTAAAACTTTTAATCTTGTTATATAATTCTAATTCACTTATTTTTTCATCAAATTTTTCTAGTTTAAAATTTATACCTATGTATTCTGCCCATTTTTTCTTTTGTTCTATATATCTTAAACTTGAACTGTTATTTCACACTAAAATAGCTCAAAGAGTAGGTTTTGATTTAAATTTACTTACTTCATTTTTCAACTCATCATAAATTTTTTTAGCTATTTCTTTTCCATCTATAATCATTTTTTTTTGTTTTTTTATTAAATATTATTATAAGCATAAGTATTTTATGATTTTTATCAAGATAAATTTTGTAAACTAAGAGAAAAGTATATTATTATATAAATATAATTTAACAAAAAAAATATGTCAAACAGGTTAATTTGAATTTTAATAATTTTATTATTCATAATTTGATGATTTTTTTATTGGTCTTTTGTCTATGTTCCAAACAAAGCAGAAAAGGAAAAACAAATGCAAATCACTTTAGAAAATGAAAAAAAGGAAATAAAATTAACTAAAGTTGATGATATAGTTACTGAAACAAAAACTCTAACTCCTGAAGAAAAAATAGAAGAATTAAAATTAACGAAATCATATTACAAGATAATAAATTTAGCTAATGATAATTTTTATTTTTCAAAAAAAGATAACACTCTTGATTTAAAAATAAATAATAAACTAGTTTGAAATTTTGATTTGGTTCCAGAAAATAAATTAGATATTAGAAAGATTTATTCAAGTGAGAATGATTTTTATATATTGATTTGAAATAAAAAATATATTTATAATTTACTGACTGAGATACTTTTTGAATTAGATCTAAACTTAGATATAGTTTATATAAAAAGAAGTGATGATGTTTATATTATAAATACTGAAAAAGGAAGTTTTACTTATAATAAAACTAACAACAAATTAGAATATTTTACATTTTTTGAAGATTTTGTTTATTATAATGATATTTATATTTGAATAATTAGAAAAGATGATGAGGTGAGAATAAAAAATCTTTCATTATGAAATCTTGATTGAAATTCTATTTATTTATACAATCCAAAAACAAAAGAAAAAAAATCACTTTATGTAAGTGATTTGAATTTAGAAAAAATTTATATAGAAAATAATGAAATATATTTTATAGATTCAAGTAAATGAATTTACAAATTAGAAAATCTAGAACAATAAAAAAATTGGATTTCATCCAATTTTTTTATTTACTTCAAATTCTGTATTCTATTTCTTTACTTACAAATGCTTCGTCACGACCATATTTAAGTCTAGATAACTCAGTAAATGCTTTTGCTAAACTAGGTTCTCACTTTTCAAGATATGGATTAACTGGAATAATTGAAAATGGAGTTGTAGGTTGATTATCAACAGATAACTTCATAGTTGCTTTAAATTTATCCATGTTTACTAAATCTTGATCAGAGAAAGTAGGAGCATAGTATTTTGCCATAAACTCTCAATCTTCAGGTCATATCTTATAACTCATGATACTTCATACGTTACCAAATATTGCTTGTTTTAAGTTTAGATTTGATTTTGTAAGAGCATCACTTTGTTCTAATTGTCATAAATATTGATGTGCAATATTTAAAGAAAGTCTATATTTTCTAGCTTCTGAAAGTATAGATTCAATACTATCAGTTACATAATTTTGGAATTCATCTATATATAAGAAAAAATCACTTCTGTCTTCTTTTGCAATTCTATCTCTTCTCATAGCAGCCATTTGTATTTTTGATACAAGCATCATACCAAGAAGTTTAGAGTTTAAATCTCAAAGTCTTCATTTACTTAAATTTACAATCAGTATTTTTTTATTTTGCATTATATCAAGTACATCAAAACTAGATTTTACTTGTCATATAATGTTTCTCATCATTTTATTTGTAGTAAATTGACCAAATTTTGCGGCAAAATAAGGTATTATTTCTGCTTTTTCTCTATCTCACATAGATGCATATGTTTTATCCCACCAGTTTTTTACTATCGGATTTTTTACATGCCTTGTTCTATCTTTTTGAAACTCAACATCTGTAAATAATCTAACTACATCTGTGATTGCTCAACCTCATGGATAATCCATAAGAGTTAAAACAGCATTTCTAAAATAATCTTGTATTCTAGGACCAAATACTTCATTACCAAAAAGTTTTATCATTATATTTAATGCGTCCATTGCAACTAATTCTTTTTCTTCATCTGTTGATGCTTCAAGTAGATTTAATCACATTGGTCTTTCTAAGTCACTTGGGTCAAAAATAATTACATCGTCAGCTCTTTCTCTAGGAATAAAAGGTAACAAATCACGAGCTAAATCTCCATGTGGATCTATAACACAAAGTCATTCTCAATTTAGTAAATCTTGTCTAGCCATAACTTGCATTATACTAGATTTTCAAGTACCAGTTTGCCCAATAACATAAAAATGTCTAAACCTATCTTCAGTCTTTATTCTTATTTCTTTTTTTACTCATCTATATATGTTATATCCAAGTAAGATTCATTCTTTTGGAATATTGTTAGGAGCTTTAACTATCTTGAAATTTTGCCATTTTATTTCTGGTGTAGAATTGTATCTTATATGTGGAAAATGAAATAGGGAAGCCAATTCTTCAGTATTTAAAATCATTTTTTTCAGATAAAATGGTTTTCTAAAATATCTAAAAATATAATTTTTGATCAGTGTTTTTTGGTTATGATAAAGAGTTGCAGTAAATTTATTGAAATCTGGATAATTAAATTGTGTAAAACATGAAATTATATTTGTTATTTCAGATTCTACCATTTGTTTATTATTTCAAGTTGCTATAACTCTAATAATTGCTTCAAAACCTGTTTTATCTCATTTTTCATCAACTGTTTTTGCTCTTTCTTGAGTAAGAGCAGAGTTATTGTTTTCAGGACTTGATTTATTATTATCATCACTAGTAGAAAATGCTTCTATGAAATTTATAAATAATTTAATAGGATTTAGAGTAAAAAAACTAGTTTTTCAATTCATTATCTTACTACTTGCTTTACTACATTCTCATTGCCAATCATCATCAATCGGTTTAAGTATTATTTGTAGTGCAGCAGATTCATCTTCTTCAAGTTTTGAAAAAGCATTTGTTATATTGTTGATTGGGTCACTTTCCAATTTTTGATAAGTTTTTAATGGGAAGAAAAACTCTTTAGTTGTATTTATATATTTTGCTTCGTAGAATTTTCTATTTTTAAAAATATTTACTTCTGTTGTTTCTTCTATAATCGCGTCAGTATAAAATCAATTTATTTGTTTTTCTATAAGAAATTTATAATTTTTTGGTATTACAACATAGAAAAGTATTTCATTTTCATGAGCTATATATTCAAAACTTATTAAATCTTGTCATAAAATTTTTTTCATCAATTTATTTGAATGAATTGCTTTTAGAGAAGCATAAAGTTGTTCCATCAAACCAACCATTTCTTTGAAGTCTTTGGTTGTTTCTTTTTTTTCGTCTAAATCACTATTTTTTTTAGGAAGAGTTATTCTTAAAAAAGTCATATTTAGCGTTCTTTTATAATCATTTTTTCTTCTAAGTATTTTTATGAAAGTATAAATTGCTATTGTCATAGCCAAAATACTTGTAAATAGAATTATATAATCCATTTATTTTTGTCTTATTTTTTAAATTTCTTTTATTATATCATATTTTCATTTAAAATAAAAGAAAAAGTATTGATAATTTGCAAAAAAAATGTATAAAAATACTATAAAAATTTTTAATAAAATCATAATATGTCAAAAATAATATTGCTTGATTCAATTCGTAGCATGCAAAATGTGTGAGCTATATTTAGAAATGCTGATTGAGCATGATTTGAAAAGGTTATTTTAACTTGAACAACTCCAACTCCTCCGAGAAATGATATAAGTAAAACAGCACTTTGAGCTGAAACTTTTATAGATTGGGAATATTATAAAAATCCATTTGAAATACTTGAAAAATTAAGAGAAAAAGGGTATATTATAATAAGTGTTGAATTAGATGAAAGAAGTATTGATTATACTGAATTGTATAAACAAAAAAATCCAAATGTTGTTTTAGTTATGTGAAATGAAGTTTCATGAGTAAATAAAACTATTTTAGATATTTCTGATGAAATAGTTATAATTCCTATGAGATGACAAAAAGAATCACTAAATGTCTCAGTTGCTGCATGAATAGTTATGTATAGTGTTAATTAATTTTTTAAAAATATGCTTAAAAAAATAGTTTCATTCTTTCTTTTGTATTTCATATTTTTTGTATGAAATACTTTTGCTGATTCAGTTCCAGTAGAAGATATTTTTTCTGATATTAAAAAAGATTATAAATACTATAATGAACTTCAAACACTTTATGATAAAGGAATGATTACTCCTGATAGTGATTGAAGATTTAATCCACAAAAACTTTTAAATCGTGATGAATTTGTTTGAATTATGATGGAGGTAAGTTGTAACAAATGTATAGCTCCAAATGTATCATATGATTTTTTACAAAAATATGAAAATAAGCCACTTTTTTTTGATATAAATAGAACTAATAAATATTATTATTGTATTGCTGGAGCTGACGATAGCGGATATGTTTCTTGATATCAAGTATGAACAAAATGTGAAGATTGAACTTCAAGGATTGATGAAAAACCTTTTTGTCCAAATAATACTATTATTTTGGAAGAAGCATTAGCTATTATTCTAAGATCATCATGAATTCTTACAAATAGTGAAGCAGATTTAGTTAGATTAAAAATTGCATCTTGAGAAATTATACAAAATTTATCAGATGATGTAGCTTCAAAAAATTTAGATTGAAGTGTATATAGTTTTTATCCAGATTTTCAAAAAGCACTTGATTATAAAGTTGTTGAATATGATAAAAATTGAAATGAAAAAATATATAAATTAATAGAAGTTGTAGATAACAAACTTAGGCCAAAACAAGCAATAACAAAAGAAGATTTTTTAAGAATTTCCTATGTTGCATTAAGATCAAATTCTTGTAGTGAAAAAAGTAATAATAAATTAGGTTTAGAAATAAACATATATGATAAATCATGTAATTTAAGTATTTTAGGAACTTGTAATATTTCAAATTTATCTTGAAATAAAAAAGTCTTTGATTTTTATGGAAATGTTGCATTACCTTATGGAGATACTATAAATAATGATACTTGATATATTTGGAGATTTTATAATTATAATACAGGAGAAGAAATTAAAAAATATTGAAAATATATAGATAATTATGATTTTTTAAAAGATTGAGATTACAGAGTATTTTTAAGAGCAATTAGTGATAATTGAAATACTGCTGAAGTTTATAATGATATGAATTTTTTTTCAAATAGTAATATAGATATAAGTTATAATTATTTATGATGAAACAATTATAATTTTGAATGAATAAATAACACAAACAATAATATTATAAAATATGAATGGAATTTCTGAGATTGAACAATTTGACTTTGAAAAACTATAAATCATAAATATGAAAATGAATGAACATATAAGGTTACATTAATTTGAACAGATTCAAATAATGTAAAAATAGAAAAAACAGTATATGTAAGTAGTACTTCTACAACAAATGAAAACAATAATAAATTATCAATAGATGCAAATCCTATTTTTTGAAATTCTCCATTACTTATAAATTTTTCATCTATTTTTAGTTGAAATAATAATTGAGCTACTTATTTTTGGGATTTTTGAGATGGTACTTCTAGTTTATGAAAAACAAATAATCATATATATAAAGAACCTTGAGTCTATAATGTTACATTAACTTTAAAGGATAGTAATTGAGAAATTTATAAATCTAGTATTAGTATAATTGTTCTTTGAAATAATTCATTGGATACTGATTGAGACCTAGTTAATAATGATATTGATAACGAAATAAATACACCTAGTGATAAAATTTTGTATATTTGTACCTTAGATGATATAAGTAATAAGAGATTTAATTGTTTAACTAGTGATAAACTGTGAGTTTATTCAGAAGTTAAAAAGGGAAGTGATACAGATTGAGATTGAGTAAGTGATAATGTTGATAATGAAATAAATACACCTAGTTATAAGATTTTGTATATATGTACTTTAATTGATATTAATTCTAAATCTTATGATTGTAAGAGTATGAATATGTCATGAGTTTATTCAGAAGCAAAAGAAAATTCATTGGTTTGAGATTATGATAATGATTGAATAAATAATTTACTTGATGCTTGTCCTGAAATAAAATGAAGTGAAAAAAATAAATGATGTCCAATTTTTGATAAATTATGTGGTTTAGATACTGATTGCGATGTTTGATTTTATTGTAATTCATGAATTTGTTCACCTAAACAAGTTGCAAATAGTTGTGAATATACATGAGGAGACTTAATTTTTTGAAATGTTGTTTGTAACTCTTGTCCTTGTTCTAATTTTGTAGACTTTAATTCTACTATTAGAAATTGTGATATAGTTTTCCCAGCAATTGTTTCACCAGATAAAAAAACTATTTATAGTAAATGAAGTTATTATGAAATTAAAAAATAAATAAGAGCACCCTAAGGGTGCTCTTATTTATTTTTTAAAATCTATCCTAGTGCGACCCAAAAATGGGGAAAGAGTTTCCCAGATAGTTATGGTTTTTATGATATGAAACTCTATTTATATATCACCAAATACATCTATTTGGTAATCAATATCTATTTATTTCTCATAATTCTATATAATCACTTAATTTATCATCTATATCATTTAAATTTCTAGGAAAATCTCAATTTTGTTTTTTAAAATCATTTTTATTTATAATCATTATTATCAATGAGTTACTTGATTTATGAAGTTGAAATCATGGTCCAGAAGTTCATTTTTCTAAAAAATAACATGCGTTTATTATAGTATCTATATTTGCAATTAGAGATGTTCAAACAAGTCATGAATTTGAAAAGTATGGACTTTGCATTATTTTGTTTGCATTTTGTTCTATAGTTTGATGAATAATAAACATATGTTCTCAATCATTAAATTTTTCTAATTCTTCTCTAATATGTTGAAATGCTATTAAATCTAATGCATTTTTTCTAGAGTCTTTTAGTTGATTATTTACATTAGTAGGCAACTCAGTAGATAATTCTGAACTTGTTTCTTGTAATATATCTGTTTTTGAAGTTTCCATTTTTTATTTTTATTTTCTAAAACTTTCTAAAATTTCATGAGCTATATCTTTTCATCATAATCAAAAAGCAAGTCATCATGCTAATGCAAGCATAGAAACAAATCATATTAATATTGTATTTGTTATTTCAGTTGCTATTCATATTTTTGATAAAACAACCATAAGTGTAAAAAATAAAATTATTATTTTAGCTCAACTAGCTATTATTTTAGCAGTTTTTTGTTTTGTTAGGTCAAGAGCATGAAATACAATATCGTAAACAAAATTAGCAAATCTTACTCAGAAAAATCAAATAATAATAGCTATAAACAAACTAGGTAAATATGTAATTAAATCTCATAAAAATATTTCTACTTCAGAAATTCAAATAAATACAATTGCATATCTAAAAAATACAAGAAATATATAGTAAGCAAATGATTTTGCAGTAATTACATCTATTTTTATTTTATCAGATATTTTTTTTCTTCTTATTAATTTTTTTGCTTCTATTTCTTTTTGATCAGGTGATTTTTCTTCATCATCTCAGTGTATATCTTTTAAATTTATAAATAACTTATCTACAAAATTTATGATATTAAATTTTTTGAATATATAAATTACTAATTTATATATCATTATTGCACATAAAAATCATAATCAAACTATAAAAATTGCTCAAATTAATTTTGGTAAATATACTTCAATTGCACTATAAAATTGATCATATAATCAGCTTAAAATATTGTTTTTTAATTGTGAAAAATCAAAATCAAACATAATATATATTTATTAACTTATAATATCCTTATTTTATCATAAAAATACTAAAATCAAAAAAAATTAAAAAAAAATTTGCAAAAAACTAAATATTTTATAAAATACCACCTGCAACTTAGGGAATTATATATATTTAATTACTTTTGATTGTAAATGCGGGGGTAACATAAAAGAGTGAGTGTACTAAGGCTTCAACCCTTGGGTGTACGAGTTCAAACCTCGTTCCCCGCTCCA
>Ga0100381_1000514_pt1 | contig 39047 bp, 43 predicted proteins | sample CryGeymeta201505_FD_80416 | JGI IMG/M metagenome (GOLD analysis project Ga0100381, IMG submission 80416) | Groundwater microbial communities from Crystal Geyser aquifers in Utah, USA - Crystal Geyser metaG 2015-05 | ecosystem: Environmental > Aquatic > Deep subsurface > Groundwater | place: USA...
CTTTCCTCATATTCTTCTCCTGTGATTATATGAGGAGTGTCTTTTTTGTTGTTATTCATTGTTTTGTGATTAATGATTAATATTCCTATATTAACTCATTTACACAAAATATTTTACAGACCCAAAAATTATAATTTTAACAGCAATTTCTTTATTAGTTTTGTCAGTTGTTTTGTTAGGTATTTTAAATGTTGTAGAAGTCTACACTCTTGAAGAATCCGTAGATATCTTTCTTAATATTCTCTACGTTATGTTGATAATAACAGCAGGATTTTCCTTGATATCTTTTATAACATCTTTATTTAAAGGATAATCCTAGTTCCAACAACGCTCCGAGAGCCCGCGCTAGCATACAGCACGCAAAAACACCTTTATAACTAAGGTGTTTTTTTGTTTGTATTAGTTATACTATAACCATGGAATCAGAAAATAATTTTGAAATACCTCCTCAATTAGAGGAGAAGTCGAATAAAAATAAATCATATTTATTAATAATAATTATTTTAATAGTTATAATATCTTTATTAGTGGGAGGTATGATGTTTTTAAATAATCCAGATGATTCTGCTGTTAAAGATGTAACGAGTGAAAATTTCTTAGAGAATAGTGATACTCTCATAAATAATTTACCAAATAATAATATAAATAATATGAATGATAACAAATTATTCTTAGAAAATGAAAAAGATAAAATAATCTCTAATATATTGGAAATGAAGAAAGTTATTAAAGATTTCTCTATTAATAAAAATGTTGATGAATTTAGAAAAAAATTAGGAGATTTAATTCCTGGCAATCTTACAGATGAAGAAATTATAGATCAGTCAGAGTTGTTAAAACTTGTCTTTGGTGATGTTACAGAAGAATTGCTAAATTCTGATAATACCACTTTTGATTTACAAAATGATACGGTAATTGTTGATGTATTGATTGAATATAATGAAGAATTTGATTTTAGAAATACTCAATTCATTTATCTTAAAAAAGAAAATGGTGAGTGGATACCGACAAACGAAGAAGGAGTAAAAATTCTTAGGGCAAAACCATTAAATAATACATCACAACAAATAAACATACAGCCTTTACTAAAAGGCGTATTTGATTACTACCAAATAGTTTTACAAGCTGCTGAAGGGATTGAAGCAAGAGTCCTAATGAATGATGTTGAAATTTTTACTGTTAAAAATAAATATGTTAATTCTACAAAAAATATATTTACAAAAAATATAATAGGTGAATCTTTAATAAAGCCAAGTAAATTAAATTATATAGATATTGCTATTGACTCAATTTCTTCTGATGTTGGAAATATAGTATCTAGTGATAATAATATAGAAATAATAATATATGCACTTAATGAGTTAAGATTTGCTGAAGAAAAGGATGAATTAATTAGAATAAATATATCAGATTTAGAAGTTGGAACAACAAGATATAATTTTGAACTTGGACAATAATCAAGTCATTTAATCCTAGTTCCAACAACGTCCACGAGTCCGCGCATAGCATACGGCACGCAAAAGACACCTTGATAAATGAGGTGTTTTTTTGTTTAAAGAGAGTTATTATCTATAGATGTTAAATGGTAAATATATTATAGGAATAGATGGAAAGAGTGGTGTCGGTAAATCGTCTTTATCCAAATACTTAAAAGAAAAATATAAAAATGTAAAAGTTGTGCATTTAGATGCATTTAGGTGTTACTCTGAAAAAGATTTTGTAAATATTGCAAAAGGGGAGGATGGTATAAAGAATTTTTTAGATAAATATTACAACCAAGAAAAAATAAAAAAAGAAATAGAATCTAGTGATGAAGATATAATTATTCTAGAGGGGTGTTTTTTGAAAAAGTTAGGATTTGGTATAGACCTTTACAAAAAAATAGAAGAATATAAAAACCATAACAATGATATGTTATTAAAAATAAAATCAAAAAATAAAAAACTTACAAATGATGAAACAAATGCATATTTAGAAGTTTGGGATAGTATATGGAAATTTTATGAAGAAAGTATATAATTAAAAATTATAAGTTAATAAAATTATTATGCATGAAGGCGTACCAACACCAAATAGAGAAGAGGTAATAGGAAGAATAAAAGAAGAATTGTCTAGTCTTGATTCTGAAAAATTAGCAAATATTGCAGAAGGTAAAGAATATAGTGAAATTACATTGAGTCCTGATCTTGATATAGACGAATCTACTATACAAGCTATGGCTAAAGAGATTATGGATTCAAAGGAATAAATTATTTCCAACAACGCTCCGAGAGCCCGCGCAAACTCAGCGCAAGCAAAAGACACCTTTATAAATAGGGTGTTTTTTGTTTGGGGTGGGGTTATAATTTGGCTATGAAAAATGCGCTTAAAATTATTTTATTTTTATTGAATATTTTAATAATAATTCCTCTGCTAACTGTTGATATATATTTAATACAAGAAAATGAAATGATATCTTCGGATTACTTAACAATAATTTTTGTTTTCTTTGTAAATTTAACAATAATATATTGTATTTTCTTATTTTATAAGACCATAAAATACAATAATTTATTTAAATTATATCTTGGATTATGTTTCTTAATGGTTATAAATATCTTATTAGCGTTCCCTGTTGTATTTACTGGCCTTTCTCAATTATAATTTAGTTCCAACAGCGCTCCGAGAGCCCGCGCAAATGAATATAATGAACTTTATGCACTTAACATAAAGTGCTAGAATTTTTGTATGAAAATATTTCAATATTCTTGTAAAGAATCCAACAAGATTGATACTCGCCAAGCCGAAGCTGTTTTAAGAAAGAAACCAGATGTAATCTTTTTTGAGGCACCTTTTGATAACAAAGATGTCGAACTTTTCAATAAGTTTCCAATTAATAAAAAACCTTTTGGAAAAGTAAAACAATATCAAAAGATGTTATTAAAGGTTTCTAAAAAATATAGATGGGTTAAGTCTGATATCTTAGTTTTTGATAATATAGTCAAACTTTGGAAATCTGGACATGATGTGAAACTTTATAATGTAGATGGTCCATCTGGTCTACTTAAAATAACAATAGATAATGGTTGGAATAGATTGGATCTTCCTAAAAGAAGAGGTGTTCATTTTGGTTGGTGGGTTTATATATATCTTCGCGAAAAAGTTATGTCAGATAATATATCTAAAATAATTAAAAAACTTCCAGATGACACTGTAGTATTAGTTTTTCTGCAAAAATTTCATTGGTTAAATGTTAAATACCAATTACAAAATAAAAATAAAAAAGATATTTTTAAATATTATTTTGGTAAATTTAAAGGAGTCTCAATTTCTAATATAAACAAAACAGTCGACGAAAGATGTCCTAAAAAGCTTATAAAATTTTGGAATAAATATTCTAAATTAATTTAATGTTAAAATAATTTCTATGAAAATTAATGAATTAAGAGAATTAGAAAAAACAGGAAAGTATCTTTTTCACGGTTCTTCTGAATATATAAATTCTGTTTTTGTTCCAAGACAAGCTTATAACGACAAAGCAGGTAAAAGACTTAATGATGATAAGCCTGGTGTTCATTCAACTCCCATTTTAGATATTGCTATTTTTATGGCAACCGTTACTAGAAAAAATGCTCCAGATAATTTTCACAGCAGATTTCATACAGAAGGAGATGAAATTAAACTGTCTTTTAATAGAGACACGTCAGAACAAATTAATGATGATAGCTCTGGTTATGTTTATATCTTTAATATTGATGATTTTAAAAAAAGAAGTGATGCACAGTATATATCATACAATGAAGTTGAATCATCTAATGTTGTGGAGGTTAAGTTTTCAGATATATCTATTCCAGTTGATGTGTTTGAAGATTAAACTTATTCCTCCGTAACCTAGTCCCAACAACGTCCACGAACGCGTCTATTGGATATTTTTACTATAAACTCAATTGATTTTAATTGGGTTTATAGTAAACTTAATATATATGAAAAAAGTTGATACCAGATTAGCAATTTTAAATCTACTTTCAAAGAGTGATTTGGGTGCTACGGATATTTCTATTAAATTGAATTTATCTACTCAAATAATTCACCGATATCTAAAAGAATTATTGGCAGATAAATTTATTATCAAAAAAGGAGAATCACCACTTACTGTCTATTCATTAAATCCAGAGTACAAATATACCCGAACCGCAGAAGATTTTCATTTTGCAAAGGGTAATTTATTACCCGTCTTTTTAAAAAAATATTCAAAACTAAAAATCCCTACAATTTCTGATAGTAAACATGATTTAGATTTTATGCTGCAGAGTAGTGCTGTTTATTCATCAAATATTGAAGGAGTTTCTATTGATATCAATTCTTTTGTCAATCAGGATAATTTATCTAGATTTTCTAAAAAAGAATTATCAGAAGTCAAAGATTTAGTCGAGGCGTATGATTTTGCTGAATCGAACAAGTTGAATGAGAAAAATTTTTTACAATCTCACAAACTATTATCCAAACATATTCTTTCTACATCTAGACAAGGTAATTACAGACAAGAACCTGTTGGTGTATTTGGAAAAAAGGGATTAGTATATTCTGGTCCAGAACATTTCCTAATTAAAAATGAAATGAAACAACTCTTTAATATTGTAGATGAACTGATAAAAAGTAAACTGTCAGATTCTGAAATCATATTTTGGTCCGCTTGGCTTCATTTAGAAATTGCTTTAATACATCCATTTCTGGACGGGAACGGTAGATCTGCTAGATTACTAGAAAAATGGTTTATATCTCAAAAAAAAGGTGAAAATATTTGGTTTTTACAAACTGAAAATTATTATTTTGAAAATAGACAAATTTATTACAAAAATCTAAGAAAAGCAGAAAATTATTGGGAAGTCGACATGAATCGTTTTGAAGATTTCATATTAATGTTGTTTGATTTTTTAAAAAAATAATGTTTTAGTCCCAACAACGCTCCGAGAGCCCGCGCTAGCATACGGCACGCAAAAGACACCTTTATAAATGAGGTGTTTTTTGTTTGATATAGGATATAATATTTTTATATGAAATTTTTTATACCAATATTTTTTTTATTTTTCTTACCAATTAATCTATATGCTACCGTCGGTGGGCCAATAGTGTTTTATGATTTTAAATATAATCCTATAGATGAATCAATTTATTATACCGTCTTAGATTATGGTGGTAGGGGATGTCCTCCGTTTTTAGAAAAATTTTCTTTAGTAAACAAAGAAAAAGAGACTATTCTATCTTGTAATGAAGCATTTTCTTTACTTGAAGATACAGGTATAGAATACGACAGTGTAGGGTGGTTTGAACATGCAGATCAAAAAATCAATGAGATAACAGAAGATTTTAAAAAACTACAAAGAATTAATCTTAATAAAAACAACATAACAATAGATGTTAATTTTTTAGAAGATATTTATACAGAAGGCTTTGGTGAAGATATTCCTTTTACATCAATTTATTCAGTTGATATATATCAAGATGGAAAGATTATTGATAATAAACAGATAAACAGTTGTAACCGAGAAGATGAACCTTTTATTTTTAATGGGTATACTATTCCTGGATTTGAAAAAAAGATAATGTTATTAGGATCGTACAGACCTGACTGTTGGGAAAATGGATATATATCCGACTCCATTATTGTATTAGAGGATGTTAATAGTATAGATAAAGATGTATCAAACTTATTTTATATTAAAGGTAGTAAGTCCTTCTTGGTTTTTGATGAAGTGCCTTATGATGAGGGTTCATTAAAAGTATATGAATCAAAATATTTTCAGTCTGAAGAGTCTCGTGGTTATGTTATTGATACAAGTGCAACAAATTCTGACAGTATAAAACAAGAAGAAAAAATAGTATCAACTACTTCTAAAGATTTTTTTGAACAAGAACCAAAAGAGAAAAATACTAATTTAATTTTAATCATCACAAATATAATTTCTTTGCTTTTAGGCTTGTTTTTCGGTAGGTATATTTTTAGTCAATCTAAAACTGAAAAGTAATCTAGTTCCAACAACGCTCCAAGAGCCCGCGCAAACTCAGTGCAAGCAAAAGACACCTTTATAAATAGGGTGTCTTTTGTTTAAAATCTTTCTAAAATTATGTCTTGACAAGATATACCATTAATATATACTTATGGTATATGAAAACACAAGTTAATTTAAAGATAGATGATTCAGTTAAAAAACAAGCACAAAAAATGGCTGAAGAATTAGGTTTATCATTGAGTTCGGTTGTTAATGCTACGTTAAAACAATTTGCTAGAACGGGCGAATTAGAATTATCTTCGGCGCCTAAAATCACTCCTTATCTAGAAGATCTTGTGATAGAAGCTAGAAAAAATTTTGCGGAAGGAAAGACTTCTGGTCCTTTTGATAATGTTAAAGATTTGATGAAACATCTTAATTCGTAATTTATGCAAATAATTACTGATAAAAAATTTGACAAGAGGTTTAAAAAACAATCTGCTAAAATTAAAAAAGAGTTTGAAAAAAGAATGGAAATATTTATTGAAGATTTTAATCATCCAATTTTAAAAACTCATAAATTATCTGGTGGAAATCTAAAAGGTTTGTGGAGTTTTAATTTATCTGGTGATATTAGGGTTGTTTTTGATAGATCGCAAAAAGAGGTGATTATTTTGATTGATATTGGTTCGCATAGTGAATTATATTCTTAGTAGACTATTTCTATCAACGCTTCGAGAGCCCGCGCTAGCATACGGCAAGCAAAAGAGCACCTTTATAACTAAGATGTTTTTTATTTTTAAATAGAGTTATAATTTATTTATGAAAAAAATCGCCACACTATTAGCTTTTATCTTTTTACCGGTTAGCTTTGTTTATGCAGATTCGATAGAAAAATTTCATGTCGATATTGAACTTCAAAAAGATAATTCAGCAATAGTAACAGAAGAAATAGAATATCATTTCGATAGTAACTTTAGACACGGTATCTATAGAGAAATTCCAGATAACTTTAAAGCGAAGGGTAATTATTTACCTATAGATTTAAAACTCATAAGTGTAACTGATGAATCTGGTAATGAATATAACTACACAAAAGATACATATAGTGGTCTAAATGTAAAAATCGGTGATCCTGATGAATATGCAGAAATTATAGAAACTTATGTTATTAAATATAAAGTCGATAATGTTATTGGTTTTTTTGAAGATAATGATGAATTTTACTGGAATTTAACTGGTAATGATTTGGGATGTTGATTATATTAGGGAAGTTGTCGCAACAATAAAATTTCCTGAAAGGATTGAAAATAAGATAGATAATTATGAATATTGTGGATTAAGAGGGGAAGAAAATAATTGTGGTTCTTTCTCTGTTTCTGGGAACATCGTTGAATATGGAACGGATAATAATTTATATTTGAATACAGGAGAAGGTGTAACGATTGATTTGGAATTTGATAAGGGAATAATCGAGGGTAAAGGTCTTTTGTATAATATTTTCGGTATAATATACAATTATATTTTTATTCCTATCTCTATATTTTTAGCATTTCTGTTCTTTAGAAAATTTTTTGGTCTTAAATATGGGATTAGTAAATTATATAAAAATTTTAAACGGAATAATCCTGAACAAGTTCAATTTGACCCTGGAGAATTTTCTTTAATAGAAGCCAGTTTCTTTCATGACGGTAAGACTTCCAACGATAAGGATTTATCTGCTTTAATTGTTTGGGCCGCGGTAAACAGGTATATAAAAATAATTGAAGATGATGGTGATTATACTTTTGAAAAACTAGAGAAATTCTCTAATTTGCCGGAAGGTGTCGAAAAAGAATTTATTGAAGAAATAACCAAAATCAAATTGATTAAAAAAATAGGTAGTTCAAAAGCTGTTTATAAGGGTGAAGAAAAAAGTTTTTTTGATTCTATTTTTATCACCCTTACAATGACAAAACTTTCTAATTCTTTGTACAATTTTTACGCACAAAGAATAATTGATAATGGGTATATAGATGGTGATAAAATAGATAAGATAGCTAAAAAAATATCTGCAAATATTGAATCAGGCCAATCTAACTTAGTGAATTATTTTAGTTATATTTCAAATAAAAAAATAGGGGTTGTAATTCTCTTGCTTTTTTTAGCTATTAATCCAGGGGTATTCTTTGTTGCTCTTGTCTCTATTTTGTTACCATTTTTACCATGGAATTTTGGGTTTATATTCCCATTATCTATGATAATTTTGGCTTTTATGATTATTTTACTTATTTCAAATGTTCCTGCTTACACTGAAAAAGGCTTTAAAGCTTCTTGGTATATAAATGGTTTATACAAATATATTGATATGTCGGAAAAAGAAAGAATAGCATTTGCTAACGCACCAGAAAAAACTCCAGTCTTATTTGAAAAACTTCTACCTTATGCAATGGTTTTTGGACTAGAGAAAAAATGGACAAAAGAATTTGAAGGAATTTACGGCGAGAATTTAGATTGGTATTCATCAACATCAGGGAAATCATTCAGTGTAGGTGCGCTTGGGGGTCTTAATAGTGCTCTAAGTTCTTCTGTGACACCACCTTCTAGTTCATCAGGAGGGTCATCTTCAGGTGGAGGCAGCTCCGGAGGCGGAGGTGGTGGAGGCGGAGGTGGTAGCTGGTAATATGCAGTTTTAACAATCTAATCATATGAAGTTTAATTTTAATTTTTTGTTATCTAATAAAATATTTAATATATTTATTGGTATTTTTTCCTTCGTATTTTTAGGATTTGTTCTACTCATCTTTATTAGTAATACAAATACAGGAATTGATTTTTTAGATAAATATTCAGGTAAATCAAAACCACTTTCGAATACTAGTGAGCCTTTGAATCCAGTAGAGGATTCACCCTCACCAATTTCAGAAGAAGAGAAAAATACAGAAGTCAGCATCTCTTTTATCGGCGATATGATGTTTGATAGGCAAATAAGGAGAATTGCCGAAGAAACAGACTATGAACATCTTTTTGATTTTGTTAGTGAAAGATTTAACGAACATGACCTTGTCGTAGGGAATCTAGAAGGACCTATATCTGATCATCAAACTATTTACAAGGAAAAGCTTAACTTGGAACAATACACTTTCACTTTTGATCCTAAAGTCACAAAAAAATTATACGATGCAAATATAAGGTTGGTTTTTCTAGACAACAATCATATAAGTAATTTTGGAAATTCGGGGATAGAGCAAACCTTGGATAACTTAATTAAAAATAATATCAGTTATTTTGGTAATCCGTATGACAGAAAAATCTTATCTTATAAAATAAAGGACATTAAATTTTCTTTTATGTCCTACAATCAATTTATAAGGCCAGACGCCAATGAAACTATAAAAAATATTAAAGAAGCGCAAAATAATTCAGACTATATTGTAGTTTACACTCATTGGGGTGAAGAATATTTTAAAAAACCGAATGAACAACAGATTAATTTAGCTCATAGTTTTGTAGATGCTGGTGCAGATTTAGTCATTGGAACGCATCCGCATGTAATTCAAAGCAAGGAAATATATAAAGATAAATATATTTATTATTCACTAGGGAATTTTATTTTTGATCAATATTTTAGCGAAGATGTTAAGTGTGGCGCAGTAGCTAACTTTATCTTTGACGAAAAAGGTTCTATTTCTGTATCAGAAGAGTTTGTCGAGTTACATATAGATGATGTAGTAAAGTTTTCTGATTGTCTAGATTTGGTCCCCTTAGATAGTTTTTAAAAAACTAATTTAGCATCGGTTCTCAATAATTATCTTTATAAAGTGGGTGCTTTAATTTTTTATGTAGAGTATAATTTATTTTAATGAAGAAAAAGTTGGCAATCACAATAATCGCGGGCATTTTTTTAGTCGGAATTTTTAATATATATAAACCTCTACCAGATGGACTATCTACGGAGGGGAATATTTTTAATGTCCCTAATGATTCAGTAATTTTTTTGTCGGACTTAACTTACTTAAATTCAGATAATGAAAGAGTGTCAGATCAAGAAATATTTGATGAAGTCTTTTCAATGATAGAAAAAGCTGAAAATTTCATTTTGATAGATATGTTTCTTTTTAATGATTTCAAAGGAAAGGAAGGTGATTCTTATCGGAAACTTTCTAGTGAATTAACACAAAAACTAATTGATAAAAAAAATGAAAAGCCAAAAATAAATATTATTTTTATAACAGACCCATTCAATCAGGTTTATGGTGGTGTGGAATCAGAGCAACTTAGTAGACTGACTTCAGCTGGTATTGATGTTGTTGAAACTAATTTATACAAGCTTAGGGATAGTAATCCGATCTATTCGAGTGTCTGGAGATCGGTCCTGCAATTTTTACCTGTAGATTTTATAAAATTACCAAACCCTTTTGTTGAAGAAGGTCCTAAAGTGGGATTAAAAAAATATTTCTCTCTCTTAAATTTTAAAGCTAATCACAGAAAAGTAATTGTAGCTGACTATACATCTGTAGATTCAGAAGGTAATCAAATGTTAAAAATGTCTTCACTTGTAACTTCTGCAAATCCACACGATGGATCAAGCGCTCATAGTAATGTGGCGGTGAAAATTAATGACTATATCTGGAGAGATATTCTAGAAAGTGAATTCGCGGTAATTAATTTTTCTGGAGATATCGATATGACGCTAAATTATGATTTGTATAAAGATAGTGATGGCGATGTCAAAGTGCAACTTTTAACTGAAAAGAAAATTAAAAAATCGATTGTTGATTCGATAGATCAAACAAATTCTGGAGACTATATAAAACTTTTGATGTTTTATTTTTCAGATAGGGAAATAGTAAAATCAATTAAAAAAGCGCATGCTAGAGGAGTTGATGTCGAAATAGTTCTTGATCCAAACAAAGATGCTTTTGGTAGGGAAAAGAATGGTGTTCCAAATGTTGCGGTCGCTAGAGAATTCAAAAAACTTGATTCTGATTTTAAACTGAGATGGTGTAATACAAACGGAGAACAATGCCACAGTAAGATTTTAATAGTTGGAAGAGGTGATACAGAAGAAATGTTTGTTGGCTCTGCTAATTTCACAAAAAGAAATATCCATGATTATAATCTGGAGACAAATGTAAAGGTGTCTGGAAATTCAGTTCAAGCAATACAGCAAGCCAAAAAATATTTCGATAAGATATGGAATAATAAAGATGCTAATTACAGTTTAGATTATCAAGAGCATGAGGACGAATCATGGTTAAAATATATCCAATATAGAATTATGGAAAAAACAGGAATGAGCTCTTTTTAGGTGGCTTAGAAGGGTATAGTTGTAAATAAGATATCCACAAAAAACAAACAAAATTATAATTTATAATATCAAATTTGCTAATATATAAGTATATTAGTTAATTTAAAAATATGAATGAATTTGAAGATGTAAAACAGCCAGAATCAAGTGCTGGTAACCAAAATGTCGGTACGGATTTCCCGCCATCACCAGAATCTAATTCTGGAATGTCTGGAATGTCAGAAATTGAAACACAAAATAATGGAGGCAGTAAAATTGTAAAAATTATAATTGCACTAGTTGTCCTAGTTGGTGTTGGAGCCGGTTCAGTATTTGCTTATATGCAAGTAAATCCTTTTTTCTTGAAAAGTAAGGAGGATATATTTAAAGAAATGTTAGTGAATACTTCTGACAGAATATCGCAAGGTAATTTTATTTCTGATAATAATGTAAAAATTAATATCAAAGACGGTTATTCAGAATTGGATTTTGAAGTCCCTTTCAGAATATCTGTATCTGAAATAGTAGAAAATAGTATGCCAAATATTGGTTTTACTGTTGATAATTTAGATACTTCACCTCTTGTTACATATGCAGTAGGTGGAATGATGCCAGTAGATGGGTTGGATAATAATTTCGGTGCAGAATTAAGGTTATTTGATGAATCAGTACATTTCAAAGTTAGTTCAGTTCCTGAAATATTAACAATGTTCTTACCTTTGGATGAGATCGTCGCAAAATATGAAAATAGATGGGTATCATCTAGTATTGAAGATATAGAAAGCACAACTGGTGTTGAAATTAGTAATGAGGAATCATTAACTGATGAACAAATGGATTATATTATTGATAGCTTCTCACAAGCATTTATCACTGATGCAAAACCAACAATAGATTCAGAAAAAGATGGGGATTACACAAAGATAATTTATTCAGCTGATTTCCAAACTCTTTTGAGCGCAGTAGAATTAGCTATAATAGATATTGATAACTATATGGGAGTCAGTGATTCAGATTTTGATGCTATGCAAAACGATCTAGAATCAGTTAACGGTACATTTAAACAGAGTATGTACGTTGATAATTCTATGGTTATAAATAGAATCGAAAACGAAATGTTATTAACTGACAATACATATGATCCTCCAACAAATATGAACTTGTACTTAAATTCTAATTATGATTACAGAGAAAATGTTGAAATAGAAGTTCCAAATTCAGATTTTACTATCGATGAATTGATGGGCGATGTAATGATGATGATGTTTATGGGTATGGATATGGGTATGGAAGATTCAGAAATGTCAGATGAAGAATGGGATTATTATTCAGATGAAGAAGAATTTCTTTATTATTAATAAAGAAATTCGTTGAATCAATTTATTAAAAAACACCTTTTGTAACAAGGTGTTTTTTAATAAAATAAAAGACAAATTGCAAAAGGATTATTTAATAGTTATCATATTATAAACAATGTCTAATTTACTCAGTGGAAATGAATATGGTGAACCTCTAAATAAAAGAGACGACATTCTTCATATCCATTTTTTAAATAGACATATACCGACTTGGTTTTCGTATGCTTTTTTGATTATCGTTACGATTTTCGTCGTTCTCCTGCTCTTGTTGTTTATTGGGAAAAAGGAAGTTAGAAATATTGTTATAGCTGATGCTAACGGCGAAAGGCAAGATGAATTTATTTATGGAAGTTGGCCAGCATTAGAAAATGAAGATTTTTTTAAAAAGACTAAAAATAAATTTATATCTCAGAATGCTGATTTTTTAGAGGTTGATTTATCAGATATGGTAATTAGATATTATGAAGATGGTCAATTAAAAATAGAAAAAACAGTTCTACACAAAGGTAAAGAAGGTTCTTGGTGGGAAACACCTGCTGGCTTATACAATATAAAGTATAAAACAAAAAACCATTTTTCTTCTTTTGGCCAAGTTAACATGCCGTATAGTATGCAATTTCAAGGTAATTTCTTTATTCACGGCCCAACAACATATCCAGATGGCACACCAACTAGCTCTGACTATTCAGGAGGGTGTATAAGGGTTGCTTTAGAGGATTTAAAAGAAATATATGCGGAAGTTGATGTAGGGACACCGCTACTTGTTTTTGAAGATTCCTTTAATGGTAATTATGAGAAAAAAGATTATGGAAATAAATTTCCAGTATCTGAAGGCGCTTCTTATATAGTTGCAGATTTAGAAAATAATTTTGTATTTGCAGAAAAAAACAGTGAGGAGATAAAATCAATTGCATCTATAACCAAACTGATGACGGCCTTGATTGCAGTCGAGTATATTAATATTGAAAAAGATGTAGTTGTAGACGAAAGTATGTTGGCGACAACCAGTATCCCGCGGTTAAAAGTCAATGATAGTTTTAAGGTTATTGATTTGCTATCTCTACTACTTTTAGAATCTTCTAATGAAGCCGCTCTAGCTATCGCAAATCCATTAGGTAAAACAGTTTTTTTAGATTTAATGAATAAAAAAGCAAAAGCTATTGGAATGAATAAAACTAAATTTGCCGATACTAACGGTGTTCTCTCTGAAAATAAATCAACAGCGCAAGATTTATTTTATCTAGCAAAATATCTTTACCATAATAGAAGTTTTATTCTTCATATGTCTATGGGTAATGAAAACAGGATAGCTTACGGGACTCCAGCTTTTTACGATTTAAATAACTTGAATGAAATTTCCGAATTATCGGATGAAATTGGTGGTAAGATTGGAATAAGTTCATCAGCACTAGAGACAATGTTATTAGTTACTAATGTCCAAATCGATAATGAAAGTCGACCAATAGCCATCGTTGTTTTAGGTTCTGTAGATGTTAAAAAAGATATCGTAGAAATAGTTAATTATATCCAAAATAACTTCGAATTTAATTAGAATAATCAAGTCACTCTTCCAATCTGTTGAAAACTCTTAGTATGACGATCAAATTATAGTGTATAATTACATATTATGAATAAAACATTTTTTCAGCGGCATTAATAATTTTAATAGGAGGTTTAACATCGTATTTTATAACAAGAATTGCTTCAGTAAATGAAGGATTTATGATTGAAAAGTATTTTAACAATTCGATCTTAATTTTTGTTATTGTTTTGATAGCGCTTTCTGTTTCAGGTTTTGTTGTTTCAAAGATTAACAAGAACTAAATAACATTAATGTTCTTCAGTAACTCCATTTTTTCATCTTGGAAAAGTGGTCTGCTTTCACCGGTCTGTAATCCGGCTAATTGAATGTTCATAATTCTCAGTCTTTTTAGATTTTGAACTTGATACCCGAGAGCTATACACATTCTGCGGATTTGGTGTTTTTTCCCTTCAGTTAAAATTATTCTAAAAGATTTTGGTCCAGATTGAGTAATTTGAGCAGGCTTGGTTCTATATCCTTCGATATCAACTCCGTTAGACATTTTACGAATAAAATTTGATTTAATTTCTTTATCAACCCGAACAGAGTATTCTTTTTCATGCTCGTATTTTGGATTAAGCATTTTGTCGATTATCCTGCCATCATTAGTAAGAAACATCAGTCCTTCAGATTTTTTATCTAGACGACCAACAGGCGCTAATTTTTTGTTTGTAGGAAAAAAGTCATCAACGCTTTTTTCGCCTTCTTGTGGATTATGTGATACGACGCCAGTCGGTTTATTAAAAGCAAAGTATTCATAATTTTGCTTCATCTTTTTCATTTCGCTACCGACTTCAACTTTGTCATCTTTATTTACTTTTTGACCTAGAACCGCTAGTTTGCCGTTAACTTTGACTTGACCTTTTTCAATCATTTCATCAGCCTTACGACGTGAACAATAATTTTTTAGATAAAGGTATCGATTGATTCGAATCGGGTATTCAATTTCGTTTTGCATAACACTAATCTAACAGATTTTTACTTTTTGTATATCTTTATGGATAGTTTTAGAAATGTTATTGGAATCTTTATCGTTGTCTGTCGCGTCGGTTTTTTAACAAGTTGGTTTCGCAATCGACGAAAATTTTATAGAATGTAATAAATGTCTGATAGAAATTTGATAGAAGAAGCAAAAGAAGAAAGTTTGAATCTTTTAAAAAGCCTTATCACCCCTAGAGGTTTTGTTGCTTCTTCTAATGATATAGATAACTACAAAAGAGTCTTTTCGCGTGATGGGATAATTGCTGGAATTTCATCAATCAAATTCAAGGAGCCTGAATTAGTTGAAGCCTTTAAACAGACTTTGATTACCCTCAAAAGAAATCAAGACAAGACGGGGAGAATACCGAGTAATGTTTCCCTAGACGAAGAAAGTGTTAGCTATGGAACAACAGTAGGTCGAGTCGATTCTAGTATTTGGTATGTCATTGGGTGTTGTTTTTATTATTTGGAAACAGGTGACAAGGATTTTCTCGAGGAAATGTCTGAATCTGTCGACAAGACTTTTTTCTATTTAGAATGTTTAGAATTGAACGGTCGCGGGCTACTTTATATCCCACCAGGAGGCGATTGGGCAGATGAATATATAAACGAAGGTTATGTGTTATTTGATCAAATGCTCTATCTATTCGCCTCGGAATTTTATTATAAAGTTTTTCGCAAAGCGGAAACTCAAGACAAGATTAATCATTTGAAAAAGCTTATCAAAACGAATTTTTTTCCTAAAGAAGAAAATTTGAAAAGTGAGTTTATTTATCAGTCAAAACTTTTTGAAAAGATTATAGAAAAATATGAGACCTGCGCGCCGATTGCTTCTTTCTCTGCTTTTGGAGCAAATTATTATTATGACCTATTTGCAATTTCACTTCTTTTTAATTCTGACTTATTAGAAAGAGATGAGCAAAAAGAGATTGTGAATCATCTGAACGAAACTTTTGGAAGTGATTTGCCAGTTTATCCTGCATTTTATCCAACTATCGATGAAAAAAGTCCGGATTGGCAAAAACTTAATAATAATTATATTTTCAGATTCAAAAATAAACCGAATGAGTACCACAATGGTGGCCTTTGGAGAGTTGTTCATGGCTTTTATTTAGGATCGTTGGATGATGTTGAAGAGGGGCAAATTTTGGACTTTGCTAAAATTCTCGAAAGAGATAATTACAAGTTCCCGGAATTTTATCACGGACTTACTTTGGAAGGGATGGGAACTAGCAAGTTAGGATTTACTGCCGCGGGTTATTTGTTGGCTTATCAGAATTTTATTAATAAGAGTAAACCACTAGAAATATGATTATAGTTTGTGATTTAGATAGAACGCTCGTTCCAAATGGAGCAGAAGAATATGACGGTAGTTTGGAGGAATTTTATGAGAGAGTCTCAGGATTGAGAGATGCTGTGTTGGTTTATGCAACAGGCCGTAATTTAGAATTATTTAAAGAAGCTGAAAAAGAATATGGAATTAGAAAGCCAGATTATTTTATAGGTTCTGTCGGAACCGAAGTTTACAAAAACCAAAAAAACTTTTTTACAAGAAAAAATAAATTGGTGGCATATCCAGAATGGAATAACTATGTCAAAGACAAGCATCCTAATTGGGATAGAGAATTAATAGTTCAAGATATTGATGAAATTTTAAATGAGGAAGAATTTTATTTGCAAGAAGAGTCGGTGCAAAATGAAAATAAAATTAGTTATTATCTGAGAGATGAGAAGAAGTCAGATAATATCATCCAAGCTATTTCGGAATACATTAATCAAAAACAAATCAGAGCCGAAGTTGTATACAGTTTTGATCCTCATAAAAATTTAGGCCTAGTAGATGTTTTACCAAAAGACGCTACTAAATTGGGTTCTTTGGAATTTTTAATTGAAAAATTAGGAGAGAGTCCTGAAAATGTTGTTTATTGTGGTGATAGTGGGAACGATCTTTTGCCACTGACATCTGGGATTAAATCCGTTTTGGTTAAAAATGCTCGGGCTGATGTAAAAGAGAAGGCTATGCAAATCGTCGAGCAAAAAGGTGTTAGCGACAAGCTGTATATCGCAAAAGGTGGTGATAGATTAAATGGGAATTATTCTTCTGGCGTTATTGAGGGTCTCGAGTATTTTGGTTTTCTAAAGTAGCTTCTTGGTTTTTATTTTTTGAAAGATTTGATAGTGAGGTTTTTTCCAAATATTTTTCTACTTTGTCTGTTTTGATTCCTAATCTGCCGAGTAGCTTAATGAATTTCAAGTCGTATTCTAAGATGTGCAATCCGATAAAGAATAGCAAGAAAAAGGGGACAAGAGGGATTGGAATTACCCAACCAAATGCTCCAATAATTAATATTACCCAGCCGATAGTTTTTCTTATTAATCTATTTAGGAATTTCATGTTTCAATCATACAATAATAACGCTCAAATAAAAACTGCCCGACTAATCGTCGGGCAGGGGGGTTATGGTATGTCGGTAATGTCTGGAAGGTTTATAGCAAAAGAAGCTTCTCTTACTGTTATTCCTTTGTCAGAAAAAACTTCAGCAAATTCTTTAAATTGAGATTCTACTATTATTTGTAGCTCACTGGTTCTTCGCATGATGAACGCGCCGAATTTGAATTCAGTAATTTCACCTGTAGTGAAAAAATAAAAATCTGCAGTATCTTCTGTTTCAACATGGAATATTTTGAGGATTGATTTTCTCAAAAATTCATGCTGATGGTGGTCGAGTTCAGGGAATATTTTCTCTTTTTCTTTTGGCATAACTTTTCTTTCTTTGAAGGTTCAAATTAAGGTTCGATTGTTGATTTAAGCTTTACATTACTGATAAAATTGCTCTTGTCAACAAAATTTTGTATATTTCAAACCTAGCCGTTATAGCTCAGTTGGTAGAGCACACCCATGGTAAGGGTGAGGTCATCGGTTCAATCCCGATTAACGGCTCATTAAAAAACTGTTAGAATAAAAGAAATGAATGAAGATAAAAAACAAAATTCTGAATTAGATAAAAAAACACAAATCAAAAATCGCATTTCAGAAATCGAGCAGAAAATGTCGGAACCTGATTTTTGGCAAGACTCTTCAAAGGCGCAGGAAGTAATAAAAGAAATGCAAAATCTAAAAGATGAGCTGGAAGGGGTTGGTAAATTTGACAGGGGTAATGCGATTTTGAATATCTTCTCTGGTGTTGGTGGAGATGACGCAGAAGATTTCGTTAGAATGCTAATGGAGATGTATATAAAATTTGCGAACATCAAAGGGTGGCAAATTAATTTTCTTGATGAGAGCGCAAACACAGAAAGCGGTTATAAAACAATTACTTTTGAAATTGTCGGTAAACAAGTGTATGGAACTTTGAAAAACGAATCAGGAGTGCATCGTCTTGTTAGAAAATCACCTTTCAATTCGGCCGGTAAGAGACAAACTAGTTTTGCTATGGTCGAGGTAATGCCAGTCTTTGAAAAGCAAAACGATCGATCAGATTTAAAAATACCAGAAGATGAGCTTGAGGTTTCATTTACAAAATCATCCGGTCCAGGGGGTCAAAATGTTAACAAAAGGGAAACTGCAGTGAGAATTATCCACAAGCCAACAAATATTTCTGCCTTCGTTTCTTCAGAGAGAAATCAGGCACAAAATCGCGAAAAGGCTATGGAAATTGTATACGGTAAGATCTACAACCTTAGAAAAAAACAGGAAAAAGAGGCTGAAAAAGCAAATTCGATATCTTCTACAACTCAGGCAAAATGGGGAAGTCAAATTCGCTCTTACGTTCTGCATCCTTATAAGTTAGTAAAAGACCACAGAAGTAATTATGAGTCCAGTGATGTAGATTCTGTATTAAATGGTAGAATAGAAGAATTCGTAGAAAGCTTAAAAGAAAATTAAGATGATATATTTCGAAAAAGTTTCAAAAATTTATTTTGACAATACAAAGGCCCTTGATGAGGTCACATTAAAAATAGAACCTAACGAGTTTGTATCAATCGTTGGTCATTCAGGTGCTGGAAAAACTACACTTATTAAAATGTTGTTAGCAGAAGAAACGCCGACAGAAGGAAATGTTTATTTTGGTTCGTTAGATGTTCATTCTTTGAACAAAAAAAAGATAAACAAGCTTCGTCGAAAAATCGGGACAATTTTCCAAGACTTTCGTCTTTTGCCCCATAAAAATGTTTATGAAAATATTGCGTTTGCGATGGAGGCTGCTGGAAAAACTGATGAAGAAATCGCTGCTGATGTTCCGCATGTTCTAGAACTTGTCGATTTACCTAAAAAGGCTTGGAATTTTCCACATGAATTATCTGGTGGTGAGCAACAACGCGTAGCGATTGCTCGTGCGATTGTTAACCAGCCTGATGTTATTGTGGCAGACGAACCGACCGGGAACCTTGACCCTCTTAATGCATATGATGTTGTGCAAATTCTGAAAAAAATTAACGATCTCGGAACAACAGTTATAATGACAACGCACAACAAAGGGATAATTGATGAAATAGGCAAGCGTGTCATTACCATGGAAGATGGTAAGATTATTAGAGATGATGCCAGTGGAAGGTATGCAATTTAATTTTAAGTAAAATCATAAAATGTTTTGGTTAAATTTCAAAAGAATAATTAGATCAGGTTTCGTAAATTTTTGGAGAAGCGGAATAGTTTCTCTATCAGCTATTTTAGTGATGGTTGTAACTTTATTTATTATAAGTTCCGTTATTTTTGGAGGAGCTTTACTAGATCACACACTAGAAGAATTAAAAGATCGCGTCGATGTTAATGTTAATATTTCAACAAATGTCATAGAAGATGATGTCTTGGCTTTAAAAACTCAAATAGAGAATTTACCAGAAGTTGCACAAGTAGAATATGTCTCTTCAGAAGAAGCACTAGAGCGATATAAAGAGCGTCATGCCGATGATCAAAAAATTCTAGCAGCGTTAGATGAATTGGAAGAAAATCCTCTTGGTGCAGTTTTAAATATCAAGGCAAAAGACACTTCACAATATGAAAGCATCCAACTTTTCTTAGAACAAAATTATCCAGAAGGGCAAACAGATTCTATTATCGAAAATGTAAACTATGCTCGTAAGGAAGCTGCTATAAATAGTTTGAATTTAATAATTAATACGGGTGAAAAATTCGGAACTTTGCTGACAGCAATATTTGTTATTTTGTCTGTGATTATTACTTTGAACACTATCCGTTTAGCTATGTATATTTCTCGTGATGAGATCAAGGTCATGAATTTAGTTGGAGCAAATCATAGTTATATTAGTGGGCCTTTCATTGTAACGGGATGTATTTACGGAATCGTTTCTGCTATCTTTGTTTTGATTTTGCTTTACCCGATAACATTCTATATTGGTCCACAAATAGCACCCATATTTTTTGATCTTAATCTCTTTAGTTATTATGTAAGTAATTTTGGGCAGTTATTCCTTATTCTATTTGTTGCCGGTATTGTAATTGGCGCGATCTCTAGTCTCTTGGCCGTTAATCGGTATCTTAAAAAAAGAAAATAATTCATTAAAAAATGTCTAGTGAAAATAAAGAAGAATTTTTAAAGTTCCCAGAAGGTTTTTTGTGGGGAGCAGCGTCGGCTTCATATCAAGTAGAGGGCGGTATTAATAACAACGACTGGGCAAAGGCAGCGCGCGAAACAGGCAAGGTCCCACCCGCCGACATCTCCTGTGATCACTACAATAAATACGAACAAGATTTTGATATTGCAAAATCATTAGGACAAAATTGCCAGAGAATTTCAATCGAATGGTCTCGCATAGAGCCGGCTGAAGGCAGATTTGATCAAAACGAAATACAACATTATAGAAAAGTTTTACAATCCCTTCGCGACAGGGGACTTAAACCGTTTGTGACATTATGGCATTTTACTCTGCCAACTTGGTTTTCTGATAATGGTGGATTTGAACGAAAAGATGCTCCAGAAATTTTCGCTAAATATTGCTCTTTTGTTACTAGTCAGCTCGGTGATTTATGTGATAATTTTTCTACTATGAACGAACCGTTGGTAGTTTCAGGAATTGGCTATCATCGTGGTAAATGGCCACCGTTCAAAAAAAGTAAATTAAAGACTATCAAGGTTGTCAAAAATTTAATCAAATCACATAATCTAGCATACAAAGAGATAAAAAAAGAGAACCCAAGATTGGAGGTAGGTGTTGTAAAGCATAATATTAATTATGTCTCCAATTGGAATCCTATAAATAAAATTATCTCTAGTGTAGTAGATTATTTTTGGAATTATTATTTTTTAAAAAAAACTCTTGAAAATACAGACGCTATTGGAATCAATTATTACACTAGTCGATTTTTTGGAGTTAAAAACGATGTGCCAAAAAATGACATGGGTTGGCCACTTAATCCAGAAGGATTAGAAAAAGTTTTGATAGACTTGAAAAAATATAACAAACCTATATACATCACAGAGGCAGGAATAGCTGATGAAAAAGATCAATACCGGGCTGATTATATTCGTGGCTTGGTCAAATCAACTTATGGAGCAATTCAATCAGGTGTCGACATTCGCGGTTTTATGTATTGGTCAATTTTAGATAATTTTGAATGGGCGGAAGGTTTTTGGCCAAGATTTGGACTAGTCGAAATAGATTATGATTCTCCAGAGAAAAAAAGAACCATCAGACAAAGCGCTTTTGTTTATAAAGATATTTGTGAAAGTAACGGTTTAAAGATAAAATAAGAGTATGCCAACATGGTTACTCATTGTAATTATAGCTCAATTTTTTTATGCAATTTCTGCTATAGTAGATAAGTTTATTATCACATCAAAAAAGGTTTCTAAGCCTTTTATTTATGCTTTTTATGTAACCATCCTTTCTACAATTCCAATACTACTTTTCTTTTTCGGTGGATTACAAGTTGGTGGATTTACATTTCCATCTTTCGAAAATGTCAGTCGCCCAACAATTTCTTTGATGTCTATGGCGCTTTTGTCAGCTTTTGCTGGTTTTCACGCTCTTGTTTCAATGTATTCAGCTCTCCGTGAAGCTGACGCCTCTGATGTTATTCCTGTAATTGGATCAGTCAGCGCAGTCGGGACACTTCTTTTAAGCTATCTCGTTCTAGATGATGTTTTGACTAATCATTTTATGATTGCTTTGGGTTTTCTAGTCTTAGGAACCACTTTAATATCAAGACTTCGTTTTAATAAAGAAGTTTTTCTCTTTACACTTCATGCTGGAATTTTATTTTCTATAAAGGCAACTGTTATCAAAAAAATGTTTGTCGACACATCATTTGATCAAGCTTTTTTCTGGACTAGAATTGCTTTGTTATTTTTTATCTTGTCACTAGTTTTGGTTCCTCGTTATGTTAGTAAGATAAAATTTAATACTAAAAAACAAAAAGCCAGTGGCGGTTTGTGGGTTGTCGGAAATGCGATTATTGGTGGGGTGGCAGCGTTTATGACATTAAAAGCAATCGATCTCGGTAATGTTACACTAGTTCAGGCACTCGGTGGTTTGCAATTTATATTTTTGATTTTGATTTCATTCTTTTTTGGTAAGTTTACCCCAAAGCCGTTTGGAGAAAATAACAACATGAGAGATATTATTCAAAAAATTATTTCAATCACATTGGTTGTAATAGGATTTTATTTCTTATTTATGTAGAGTATGTTTTTGAAAATAATAAAAAGCAAAATAACTATAACAGTATCAATATTGGCTCTAATTTTTATAATTGGCTGGAATTGGCCTTCAAAAGCTTTTGAATATGATTATGGTGTGACTTTCAGTTCAAAATATGCCAGAGAGTTAGGAGTTGATCCAAAAGCTGTCTTTGATTCTATGGTTAACGAGCTAGGTATTAAAAAAGTTAGATTAGTCGCTTATTGGGATGAGATTGAAAAAGTTCAAGGGCAATATGATTTTAGTGACTTAGATTGGCAAGTCGAAAGGGCTGAAGAATTGGGTCTAGATGTTATTCTCACCGTCGGGCGACGTGTTCCTCGTTGGCCAGAATGTCATAACCCCAAATGGATTCAAGATAAAAGTTGGGATGAAGAAAAATCAGAATTGTTAGTCTATATGATAGAAGTAGTTAATCGCTACAAAGATAGTTCTGCAATCAAAATTTGGCAAGTCGAGAATGAGCCTTTTTTGACGGTTTATGTTCCAGAGATTTGTGGTTCAGAATTAGACAAAAACTTATTAGATCGTGAAATTGAACTAGTTCGACAATTAGACGAGCAAGATCGTCCAATCCTAACAACCGATAGTGGTAATCTGGGCTCTTGGTGGGGAGCATACAAAAGAGGTGATATGTTCGGTTCAACTTTCTATGTTTATTTAGCTAACGAAACAATCGGCGGTTTTAAAACGATAGTTAACCATAATTTTTATAAATTTAAACATTTGTTAATGAAAATTTTTCATGGAGACAAACCAATTTATTTAATAGAGGTTTCTATGGAGCCTTGGTTAACGGAATCTATACCAAATACTTCTATTGAAGACCAATTGAAATTTATGAATGTCGATAGACTTGAAAAAGTAATTGAAATGTCTGCAAAAACTAATTTTGATGAGCAATATTTGTGGGGGGTTGAATGGTGGTATTATTTGAGAGAAAATGGACATCCTGAAATTTGGAATTATCTTGATGAAAGAATTTTTGATGGAGAAACAAAAGTTGAGGAGTCACAAGAATAATATATAATGAGTATATGTATATAGCTTGTGATATTGGAGGAACAAAATTTAGAGTAGCTAGATCAGAAAACTGTGTAGATTTTGATGAACCTATAATAGAAGAAACGCCAGATAATCCAAAAGAGGGAATTGAATTTATTATAGAAACAATTAAAAACGTAGCGAGTGGAAAACAAATAAAAGCTGTTTGTATAGGTATTGCGGGTGTTCTTGATCAGAGCCATCGTCAACTTTTAAAATCACCACATCTGCCTGAGTGGGAGAGGATTGCCTTAAAAGAAAAATTTCAAAATGGTTTAATTAACTTAGGAGAAAATAACCAAAGCCCGAAAATTTACATTGAAAATGATACAGATATCGTTGGTTTAGGTGAAGCAGTTTCTGGCGCCGGGCGGGGGTTTGAAATTTGCACATACATCACAATCTCTACTGGCATCGGCGGAGTCAAAATAACTAACGGTCGATTTGAAAAAAACCGATTTGGTTTTGAGCCTGGTTTTCAAATTATAAATAATGAAACAGGTGAAAATTTTGAAGACCTTTGTTCAGGAACTGCAGTTGAGAAGAAATTTAACATGCACCCAAAAGATGTTGCACAAACAAATGATTGGCAAGAAATAGAAAAAAACATTGCAGTCGGACTTCACAATTCGATTATTCATTGGTCACCCGATGTATTAGTTATTGGTGGGTCAATGTCAAAGGATTTAGATGCTGAAAGGATGAGAGATATGATTGCCTCTTTGATGAAAATCCATCCTGAATTACCAGAGATTCGTATTGCTGAATTAGGTTCAATAGGTGGAATCCATGGGGGCCTTGCTTTTTTGAAAGAAAAGTTTGATTTATAAGATATTAATGTTTAATATAAAAGTATGGAAAAATTTAACCCAAACCAAGAGGTAAAAGTAGATTATGGAAAAGAGGAATTAAAAGATCCAGCTCTGACTGAAATTATTTCAGCCCTTGATGATTCAAACGAAAACGCTCAAAAAATAAAAAACTTAGACAATATAAGTCTTAACTGTTTGTTAGATGTTGCCAATAGATCAGAGGTGCCATTAGAAGTATTTTTACCTGAAATTGTTGAGAACGAGCAAATGTCTGAAGAATTTTTTAAGCTTGTCAAAGAATATACAGAAATAGATAAAAGATATAATCAGACAACTAATGTGCCAGAAAGAGAAGAATTAACTGCGCAAAGAAAACCTATTGTAAGTAGATTTTCGGAGATGTTTGATTTAATTTAAGTACTTATTAATACTTATTGCCAGATCGTCTAATGGTAGGACGACCGGTTCTGGTCCGGTTAATCTTGGTTCGAGTCCAAGTCTGGCAACACTCAAATGAAAATATTTATAAAATAAGGTTCTCATCATCACTTAAATTTGTTATGGTGTATAGGTAATAAAAAGTTTTACGAATTAAATTATCTTAACAATTATGAAAAAACAAAGTGTATTTATTTTAGTCGCTGCTATATTAATACTAGGAATCGGATTTTTTCTAGCATCTTCGTCTGATGATGGGCAAAATGCACAAAATCAAGATATTGCCGGTCAAAATGATGATGTGGTGGCAGTAGTTAATGGAGAAGAAATAACAAGAGTAGACCTTGATGTAATAACATCACAAGTTGCGCTCCAACAAGGTATTGATATTGCTGAAATTGACGAACAAACGCAAAATCAAATTGAATCTCAATCAATAGAAGCAATCGTTAACCAAACTCTTCTTGGGCAAGTAGCAGAAAATTCAGAAGTTGATGTGCCAGAATCTGAAATTGATAATCAAATTAATATGATAAAAGAACAATTTCAATCTGAGGAAGCTTTCCAAGAAGCACTTGCAATGGAAAATGTGACAGAAGAAGAATTAAGAGAGCAAGTTAGAGAAGGTTTATTAATTGAAACTTATTTGGAGCAAGAATTATCTTTGTCAGAAACAGCCGCAACAGAAGAGGAAGTTACACAGGCTTATGAACAAATTACGTCTGCAAATCAAGAAATAGGCACACTTGATGAGATTTTTGAACAAATTGAAAATATAGTTATACAGCAAAAAAATAGTGAAGCGATAAATCAATTAATACAAGAACTTCGCGATGGTGCTGAAATTCAAGTGTTAATATAATTTCCAGTTAGTTATTTTAGTAAGAAAAACTTTACTTTAATTTTCAACAAGTTATAATAAAGACAAGCTAAATTAGCTTGTTTTTTTTATTAATAATTAATTTTTTATCTATGATTTCAAAAATAAAACAAAGTCCTGTATTCTTGGTTAAATTGGCTCTTGCGGTTGCTTTTATTATGCATGGTGCTTCCAAACTTTTAAATATAGGTGGAACAGCTGAATTCTTACAGATGTCAGCTATGGTTGTAGTTATTATCGGCCTTCTAGAAGTACTTGCTGGTGTTGGTATACTGTTTAACCAAACTGCAAAATATTCTGCATATGTGATTGTTGTTATAATGCTAGGCGCAATTTCTATGATGAAATATAAAATGGGATATCTAGGAGGGTATGAATTAGATATTGCATACATTGCTATGGCGTTGACTGTTGCTCTAAGTGTCGGATGCAAGTGTGAAGATGGAACTTGTGAAGTAAAAGATGAGCAAAGTGAACGAGTTCAACAAGAAGAAAAATTAGGACAAGATTTAGAATAATTTTCTAATAATTTGTATCTAATAAAAAAGAGACTCGGCAACCGTCGAGTCTCTTTTAGTTTTGTGATAAGGGCATGATTTTAGTTGGTTGGGATGAATAATCCTGTTGCGCATCCAATCGTATTATTCCAATTAGTTCCACGATTAATATAATCAAAAACTAATGTTTTTCCGTCATTATCTAAATAAAAGACTGGGGAAGAGTCGAAATTATAATCTCCATTGGGACTATAATCATCTCCTATGCAGCAAATTCCCATCTCGTCTTTTGATATTAGTATGTCCGGATGCGTCAGTATTATGAGAGATACGAGAAAGGTGCTAAGACCAAATCTGTTTCTCTGCTCACTGAGACGTCTAGCTTTGCCAGGTGTCAGACCATATAGAATAGTTCCTAATTGAGCAGGGTAGACGATAACATGATTATCATTTTGATCCTCACAAATTATATCTAATATCCCATTACACATAGAACCAGGCCTAAGGTGTTTAGCTGACATTTGGTTCGACAGTTTGTTTTTGAAGGGTCGGTTTTCTGAAATCGTTTCAAAAACCATTTTAACCGCTTCTTCATAACAATCTGACAAAAGAGCAAAGTCCGCTCCAACAAAATAAGATTCAGAATCTATTGGCAACGCTTTGTCTTGTGTCTGAAAAGAAAGTTCAAAACTACGAAAAGTATCAAAATACTTTTTAAGTATCATGAATTGTTTTTTTGTATCTCGAATTTTGAATTTTCTGAAAGCTTCATTCGGTATAAATCTCTGTCTCATTTTTTCCTCCTTTCTAATTTTAATGTTCATGACTTTGAAACGTCAAAGTCTTCTATCTTTATTAGAACAGGAATATAGTAAAATGACAAACATTGATTTTTTGGTAATTTATGTTATAAATTACAACTGAATCATACCTAGAAACAAAACCCAAAACAGAAAACCCAGAAAAGAAAGAAAAAATGAAAACAGAAATGACAAATTTCCCGTCACAGAGAATAGGAATTGTTCCTTACTCAGCAAATAAAGAGATGAAAAGAGACCTAGAGGGTCGCTGTGGTCCGAAAATCTTTGAAAACCCAGATCGATGCGGTTTCCCAGATATTGGAAGCATAATGTCTGACAGCAGAGTTATCAGGCAGGATTACTTCAATTGTGATCCGTGTGAGATAACCGTCAGATTGGTTAACCCTCGAGATGTCGGGGTAATAAGGGGTGAAACATTTCACCAGTTTTCGATGAGGATGAAAAGTGAATACGACTTGAAAATGTTGCCGACAGGCGCATTTCCGGCTCTATGCACTAATTTCAACTCGCGACTGTTCCAAAAACAGACCGTTTTGACTAAAATCTTTCAACTTAAAATAGGGAATATGTGGGTTCATGCTGTTGTCACCCTGATAAAAGGTTTCAACAACTTACCACAAATTCAATTTATTCAATTTGATGTTGAAAGGGAGTTGAATACTGATTTTAATTATTTATTTATGGATAGTTAGAATTTGTCCGCGACCCCTTCGTCCACGACCTTGTCTATGATCTTTTTTACAAAATTCCGTCTTTAGATAGACGGAATTTTTTTATGGGTATTTCAATTTTAAAAGTGGACCCTTTGTCTATTTCACTTTCTATTTTTATATAACCATCTAAATCTCTGATTATTTTTCTCGTCGTTTTAAGCCCTATACCAAAACCTTTCTTCTTTTTTGAGTATCTATTCTTAAAAATATTTTTAGCTTCTCTCTCTGTCATTCCACATCCGTTATCAGAAAAAGATATTTCAAATGTTTTTTGTGTTTTAGATATTCTTATTGAAATTTTTCTTTTTCTGCTGTCGGTAATATTTTCAAAAGAATCTATAGAATTGGAAAGTAGATTCATAATTAGTTGATAAAATTTTATCTTGGGGATCTTAATGTTTATATTGTCTTCCTCTATTATGACTATAGATACTCTATTTTTTTGAGCTTTATAATAATTTAAAGAGATTATTTCCTTTATTTCATTATTAATGTTAATTAATTCTGCATCATCATTTTCTATTAAATTTTTTTGAAAAAGCCGTATTAACTTTATAATTCGATTATTTATTTTATTTATTTCTTCAATATCGCTTTCTAAATTATCTTCTTTCAGATACCCCTCTTTTAATATTTCAAGCTGTAATAAAACGCTAGATATTGGATTTAATATGTCGTGTAGAAATTCATGAGATATTTTGCCAAATTGAGCAAATCTTTCAATTTCACAACTCCTTTCGTTTTTAAGTCTTATTTTGTTGATTATTAACTCTCTCATTTTTTTCTAAAGAAATTATTTATTTTATAACCTCGCCCCGGAATATTTTGGATAATTTTCTTTTGAGGATCTCCAATCTTGGTTCTGATATTTCTTATATGAGCCTCTATAGTATTTGAAAAAGGATTTATATTCGATTCCCATACCAATTCCATAATCATCCCTCGAGACACCACTTGCCCAATATTTTCGATTAGTAGATTAAGTAATGAAAATTCTTTTCTTGTTAAGTATATTCTTTTGTTATTTTTTCTTATTTCGCAACTTTCAGAATTTATTTCTAAATTTCCAACTTTGACTACTTTATTTTTGATTGCTTCCGGTCTTCTACATAAAGCTTTGATTCTAGATTTTAATTCTTCAAAAGAAAAAGGTTTTATCATATAATCATCGGCTCCGGTTTCTAATAATTCTATTTTAGAATTTACATCAGATTTGGCTGACAATAATAAAACGGGAGTTGTAACTCCCGCGTTTCTAATTTCTCTACAAACTTGATTCCCCATTTTTTTGGGTAAAACGTTATCTAATATTATTAAATTATATTTGTTAATTCTGGCAAAATAAGAGCCTCGATCACCATCGGATACATCATCAATTATGTAACCTTCGGCTTCGAGGCCTATTCGCAATACATTTCTGACTGAAATGTTGTCCTCAATGATTAATATTTTCATTGGGATTTATTTTTATCAAAAAGATTTTGTAAAAGCAACTTTACAAAAACTTAAAAAGTGTGGAAATAATTTTAGAAAAAATTTATTATGTTAAGATATAACTATGAAAAAAATAATATTTTACTCAAAAATAGGATGTCCATGGTGTGATGAAATGAGAAAATTCTTGGAAGACCAAGCGTTAGATTTCGAAGAAAGAGAAGTCTTGGAGAATTCAAATCATTTTGAAGAAATGAAAGTTAAGTCAGGTCAATCAAAAGCCCCGACATTAGATATAGATGGAGAAATATATGCTGATGTTGGTGTAGAAGATGTCAAAAAACTTTTTTAACTTTCACTAAAAATACAAACCACTCAACACAAAAAATAACTAAAATATGAATTGGTTTCGGCTTCAGTTATATTAAATCGAAGCCTGCAAAGATTCAAATTTTAGTTATTTTTTGTGTTGAGTTATTTAGTGTCTTTGATTGATAGACTAAAGAATATCCCAATAAAACAAATGATTCCAAGAACTAGGAACAGGTAATTTAGCTCGAAGAAAATTAATAAAATAGAAGCAAAGATAGGGCTTATTATATACACAATAGGTCTCATTGCTCTATAGAAACTAATAATGTTTATGCTATCGTCGTCAACTCTCTTGAATATATGAGTCTCGTTTGTGACTTCGACTAGACTAGCTCCGATTCGTCCAATAAACAAAATTGTTGCCCAGAAGAATAAAGAATCTGTACCAACAAAAAATGCCATAGACGCAGTTGCCGATCCTAGTATTATCAGTCCTATGGTCATTATCTCTTTTTCTCCGATGTATTTATCAGAAACTAATCCTATAGGAATTTGGAGAATTATGAAAGATACCAGGGCAATACTTATTATCAAAGTTACTTCACTAATTGAAAATCCGATTGTCTTTGTTAAGAAAATTGGAAAGTAAATGACCATCCATGAATAGAAAAACCTTAGAACGAAATTAACTGAGAAAGTCATCCTTAAATCTTTATTGCTGTATATTTCTAGAAAAGTATTCCATAAACTAATTTTTTTGTAATAAGTATCTTTGAAATTACTTAAAAATCTTATTGTCATAATGAAAACTGGAATCAAAAGAAATAGGCTTAAGATATAAACCTTTCCTGCTTCAACAATATCTGTGATTAAGATTCCTGCAATAAAAGGACCTATTATAAGGGCCATATTTATTGCAGTTAGTGAAATTCCTCTAACCCCGCCCGTTTCTTCATTTTTAGTTAAGTGTTCTAGAAAAATATCAAAATTTAAAAAACAAATATTTCTAGCAATAAATCCCATAACATAAGCACCAATAAACAAATAAGGCCAAATACCGCTGCTAAATAATAAGCTAAATGACAGAATGATTAAACTTAATAAATCTAAAGTTAGAAAGAATAAAAAAGTCTTGTAATTTCCTTTTATTTGTAGAACTCTTCTGATTAGAATAAAACAAATAAGAGCTATTATTGAAGCGGCAGAGAAAATATAACCAACAAAATCACTGTGAACAAATTGTTCTAGAAAAGTAGAGTTTATGTATGTTGCTGGGGCAGCATGTAATGCAAAAAGAAATATCAAAAGGTAGATAACAAGCTTCGGCATTTCTTTTTTGGAAAATGATACTGTCGGATTTATAATTTGCATTTACGTATTGTATCAAAAAAAATTTATTTTTTTTTGATCTATCAACAGTTTGTTAAAAGTTTTATCTTTAAACTAAACTCCGATGATTACAGGAATTACTAGAGGTTGCTTTGCAGTTTCTTGGAATAAGTATTTACTTAATTCATCTGAGATTTTTTTCTTTATTTTGTCGAAATCAACAGGGCCTTTCTTTTTGGCGATTTCATCTTCGATAATTTTTTTAGTTATAAATCTCGCTTTTCGAAGCAAATCTTGTGATTCACGAAGATATACGAAGCCGCGAGAGATTATATCTGGGGATTTCTTTAATTTACCAGTTCTAACTTGAACGCTGGCGACTACAACAAATATTCCTGCTTCGGCTAGTAACTGTCTATCTTCTAGAACGACATCCTGAATAGTTCCAACAGCAGTTCCATCAACTGTCACTGGATCATGTGGTGCGCGCATAGATAGCTTTTCAATCTTTGAACCATCCTCGTTGATATCAATTATTGAACCATTGTCTGGAACAATAATATTTTGTTCTGGAACTCCTAAGGACTGAGCCATTTCACCATGCTGTTTTAGCATGTAATGATTACCATGAACCGGAACAAAGAATTTATAAGGGATTTGTTCGTGGATCCATTTTAATTCATCTCTGTTACCGTGTCCTGAAGCATGAACATCAGAATCAAGATATGTAATAATTTTAGCATCAGATCTATAAAGCTTGTCTTTTAACTTAACAACAGACGCGTGATTTGTAGGGATAATTGAAGAGGAAAGTAAAATCGTATCTTCTTTGCGAAGCTTTACATGTTTATGATCTCCTTTAGCCATTCTCATTAGTGCAGCGAATTCTTCACCTTGGGCACCTGTTACAAGCATGATTAATTTATCGGGTGGAATATTTTCGATCTCTGATACTGGCTCGACATTGTTTGTTTTTAGAAGTTCTAGATGCTTAACAATTTCTAGGTTAGATTTCATACTTCTTCCTTCTACGATAACTTTTTTGCCATACTTGTCGGCTATATTTATGATAGCTAATATTCTTTCAACCTGAGAAGCAAAAGTTCCGATAATAAGTCTCCCGTGTGTATCTTTGATTATTTTTTCAATATTTTCAACGACGACATTTTCTGAAATAGAGAATCCTGGCTTTTCAATGGAAGTAGAGTCCATTGTTAAAAGTAAAACATTTCTGTCTTTAAATCTTTTGTATTGTTCAACTTCTTCTTGTGTGGGAATTCCGCCAATGTTATCTACACGAACATCTTCAACAATAACAACATCACCCAAATGAGTATTGATAATTATTCCCATAGAGTCAGGAATTGTGTGGGAGATAGCAAAAGTCTCCACTCTTAAGTCACCGACGGTTACAACTTCGTCTCCGTCAATAATTCTCATATCAGGTTTTGGTAAGTGTGGGAAATCCTCCATTTTTTTAAGAATCATAATTGCACCGAACTGACGAGAATAAATAGGTGGGTTACCTAATTTTTCTAATACAAAAGGAATAGCACCAATATGATCCAAGTGACCATGAGTTATGAAAATTCCACGAATTCTGTCTTTCTTGTCTTCAAGGTATTTTGTATTTGGAATAAGATAATCGATACCAGGAGTTGTATCGTCTTTAAATTGTAATCCAGAATCAACAATTATTATGTCTTTTCCGATTTCTATCGCTAGCATGTTTTTACCAACCTCTTCAACTCCACCAAGCGGAACAACTCTAATGTTGTTTCCTACGGATGGTATTGATACTCTCTGGTCATCTTGTCTATTTCCTCTTTGCTGACGAATTGTCTGTCTAAGAGATTGACTACGATGAGGCATTTTAAGTTTTCTTTTTCTTTGTCCACCATTTTGACCACCAGGTCTATTTTGGTTGTTAACATTACTCCTATGCCTTCTGTCACTATTACTATTACTATTATTATTATTATTATTATTTTCCATATTATCTTTAGTTATAAATTTTTAATTATTAAATATTTCCCAAACTTTATCTGTATTAATAAACCAATTATCAATATTTCTAAAACGGTCGGTTGCTGAACTAATATCTTCAATCTCAATTCCTTTTACCTTATTTGAAATTAAATATGTAAATTTAGGGCTATAAAGGAAAATGGCTGGAGTGTCGCTTTTTATTTCTTCGTTTAGTTCATTTATTTTTTCTGCTTGGTCTTCTTTTGACAGGGAACTGGTTAATTCCTCGAGTATTGTATCTGCTTCAATGTTTGTGTAATTAGTTATGTTAAGTCCTGGATCGTTTCTTCTTGATGAATGCCAAAAAGAATACAGGTCAGAAGGTGTTTCCACAATAGTTCCGAATAATAATATTTCAAAATTTCTCGGTCTGATTACGTTTTGATTCAAGTCGTTAGTATCAAAGATTTTGACTGACACATCAATTCCTATTTTTTTCCATTCTCTAGCTACTAGCTCTGCTATGCTAACTAATTCAGGAATATTGCTTGTTGAAATTGATGTTGATAAGACAAAAGTTTCATCGCTTGTTTCAATAGTGTAAATTCCTTCCTCGTTCTTTTCCCATCCAGCTTCTATTAAAATATTTTCTGCCTCTTCTAAATCTTGTGAAAAATCTTCTTCATCAAAACCAGTAATAGGATTATTTATTATTTCTGCGTATCCGTTGAAAATATCATCCACTATTTGTTTTTTAGGAGATGCTTTCTCTAGTGCTTTTCTTGCAGAATTGATAGATAGTGCTGGAGATTCATCTTGGTTTATAAACAATCCAAATACTCTGGGTAATGTGGATGTATAAGTATTTAAATCCTTGGTGCTTATATTTTCTAATAAATTAGGGCTTAATCCGGATATAGAATCTATTTCATTGTTTTCTATCATTTCAACCAGCTCATTTTCATTTTTTGCAAATTTAAAAATAATTTTTTTGATTAAAGGTTCTCCCAAAGTATATGCGTTGTTTGATTCTAGGATGTAACTAATAGGTATATCTATACTATCTTTTTTAATTTTATCTATCTTGTATGGTCCTGATCCGATAGGGGATATATTGTATAAACTTAGGCTAAAAGCATCATTTGGAGTTTGTTGCCATAAATGTTTTGGTAAGATTCCGATATCTGTTTTCTTAATAAAGTTAGGTCTTGGTTCATCCAAAATGAATCTAATTTGTCTGTCAGAGACTTTTTCTATCGTGACTCTTTCCCAGTCAGAAATTTTAGGACTTCTGATTAGGGGATCTTGAACTTTTAAAATTGTAAATATTACATCATCAGCAGTTATTAATTTTTTATCGTGAAAAGTCGCATCGGACCTCAAATAGAAATCGTAAGTTAGGCCATCTTCAGAAATTTCATATCTATCTGCTAAGTCTGGGGTTACTTGTCCTTCTTTATCTATTTTTGTCAATCCAGAATAAATCAATGCTGTAATATCTTTGTCTACATTTGAATTAGCGATAACTGGGTTTATAAATCTAGGTGTTCCTATTACTCCTTCAGTTAATCGGCCGCCATTATCAGGTATCTCAACAAGAAATTTGTTGTTTATGTTGGCCAATATGACGATTGAAGATATTATAAAAATTAAGGCAAAACCGTAAAAGACAATTTTCTCTGTGAAAGAAAAACTGTTTATTACATTAGATATTTTTTTAGATATTTTATTTATTTTATTTTTCACGTTCCTAAGTATTTAAAAGATAATTAATACTTATTATACAGAAAAGTTTAGAATTAGGACTTAGCCAATTATAAATGAAATAATTGAAACAATCACAAATAGTATTGCAACAACAACTGTTCCATTAAATAATGTTTTTTCAGAACCTCTTCTTGTATGATAACCAGCATCTACGTTGTCAGAACCACCACCAAGGGCGCCACCCAGTCCCGCAGCACTTGATTGAAGTAAAATTCCAGCAACTAAAATCACTGAAAGAATTATTTGTATTATTGGTAAAATAGTAACCATAATTCCGATGAGACAAATATATCAGATTAGCTTGGCTTGTCAATCATTTTGTTATTAACATCTGCCGTTTGGCTATTTTAAAGGGTCTTAACTTGTATTTTAATTTTAAACTTGCATTTTAAAGGAAAATAACTAATATGGAATTATCATGAAAGAAAAATTAAATAATTTAAAGGGCAAAATTTTAGAAAATAAGAAAAAGACTATTATTAGTGTGGCGATGGTGATTTTAATAGTTTTTTTGGTAAATGGTATTGTTAAAAGTAATTTTATTAATAATCAAGAAGCTAGTCTTTCTGAAAGTGATTTAGTTAAAGATTTAATAGGGCAAATTGAAGAGCAAAATCAACAAGACACTTCTGATGATGAGGAAGGTCAATCAGAAAATGGCTCACAACAAAATAATATTTTGTCTCCAGAAATAATAGATGGTCTAGCATATTTTAGTATGGTTAGGGTGCCGGTTCTAGCTAGTCCAGATTTATTTGATTATGAGGGCAAAAAAACAAATGTTTGTAACGAAGAAATAGTATGGGTTTTTGCTGAAATTGAACCAACCAGAGCTCCTCTTGCGGCTTCTATTGAAAAGTTATTAAATTATGAAAAAGATTTTGGTTTTGAGCCAGGAAACTTTTTATCTACACAACAGAATTTAGATCTAAATGAAGTTGTTATTGAAAATCAAATAGCAAAAATTTATCTAGAAGGTGAATTTAGTCTAGAAGAAGAATGTGATTTATCAAGAATTTATACTCAATTAGAAGAAGTTGCATTGCAATATAATAGTGTAAATGGAGTGCAGATTTATCTAAATAGTGAATTATTGAGGTAAATAATCAATTATTTTTTAAGACAACCACAAAAAAACCACATAATCACTCTCCCGTTCCCGTCCTCGACACTGCTTGGCTCATGTCATAAAGGCATTGACACCGCAGGTCTGCGGAGGAACTCGATAGTGTTATGTGGTTTTTTGTGTGCATAACTTTTCTATCCTCACTGAATTTTGATACAATATACACAACATGAAAAAGAACTTTCCAAGGTTTTCTATCTTAACAATATCATCTCTGGTTTTAGCAATGGTTCTAATGTTCGGAATCAGTTTCGACAACAATCAAATACAAGCACAATCAGATCTAAAAGAATTAAAAGGATATGCTTGGTCATCTAACATAGGTTGGATATCAATGAACTGTTCTAATGACAACAGTTGTGATAAATCAGATTATAAAGTAGTTCTAGATGAAGACACAGGTAACCTAACAGGACATGCATGGTCATCTAATGTTGGTTGGCTACAATTTGGTGATTTGTCTGGTTTTCCAGAAGGAAGTGGAACAAAATCAATAAATGCCAGAATAAATCCTGATACAAATGAAATGGAAGGGTGGGCGAGGTTCTTGAGTTTTGGGGATGATAAGTTGACTGAGGTAACGACCACAGTTTCAAATCCAGAAGTCACAAGAACTGGTGTGACAAAAGATACATTAATTTACTTATTAAGAGACGGTTCTAGTTCTATGGGGGGATGGAGAGGTATTTTAGATAATGTTTTCTCTCAATTAAAACCAAGAATAAATGATTATTTTAATATACCAGAAGATCAAAATAATGTTTTCTCAAGTGGTGCATCAGAATATTTTTTAGCGCAAGTCTGTAATAGTTTTTCTAATAATCAAAGACTATTAGATAATCCTAATTCTGATGTATATGTTTTTTATTTTCAAAATGAAGCAACAGGAGAATATTATAGCGGTGAATGGGCAATTGATGACAGTTGGAATAATCATTTTAGAAGGCTTTTTGTTAATAATTGTGGCCCCAATAATAATATCGATAATTTAGTGGACAGAATCAATTTTAGAATGATTAATCCTGCTGGGTATAGCGGACATTTCCAAACTTTTTTGGATTATACTTTTGATCCTTCTGCACCAAATCCATACTGGTTGGGTTCTGGTAGTCAAATTGATAACGATTTATGGGAACATTTAAATGTAAGAGATATAGATCCTAATTTTGGTTCTCTATCTACTGAACAAAAAACTGATGCTGTCTTTGATTACATCGTTGGAGAATTAGGAGTTGAGATAGTGGAAGAAACTGGTGAAACATCAACAACAATTCAAACCATAGAGACAAACCACCTCGCCTGGGACGGCTGGGTATCACTATCAGGTAACACATACGGACCAACAAGAGACAACAACAAAATATCAGGATACGCATGGGGAGATGACGTAGTGGGATGGATTGCTTTTGATAACAATCTCGATCAGGTAACAATCGAAGAAGCAACAGCACAATGTGGTCCTGTAAATGGGAAAAAGGTAGATGGTAAAGGGGATATCATAGATAACGAATGTAAAATTGGTTCATCAACAACAGTATCAGAAGCAAATCAAAGAAGCTGGACTTGGCAGTGTATTGTTGATGATAGCTATGGAATAGATGAACTTGGTTCTCCTAATGTATCTTGTGGAGCAAGTTGTGAAAATGATGAATGGATTTGCAATGATCAATGTATTCCACTTTCACAACAATGTGATAATGAATGTCCAGCAGGATATGAGTCAGATGAAACAACAGGAAGTTGTATACCAACAACAACACCAGAGACAGGACAAGCAACAATCTCACAATTCCAAGCAAACCCAAGAATAATTAATCCAGGGAATGCTTGTAATTTGGATTGGACAATAGAGACAAACAACACAAGTTTAATTAGTTGTACTATAAGTTCAGATGATACAAATGATACTGATATACAATTAACTCTAACTCCTCATGCTGGAGAAACTATACCTATATCAGACACAGAAACTTTTCAAGACGTAGAGACCACAACCCAATACACTCTGACTTGTACAGATATCACAACAGGAAACATTCTAGATGATCCAAAAACAACTAGATGTGCTATTAACCCTAACTTTATAGAATTTTAATAAAAACAATTTATTATGGAAAACCAACAAGAAAACAACAACAAACCAAACGAAACAAAAAAGATAATGTCAGCTATTATTGTTGTGGCTGTAGTAGCTGTTGTATTTATTGTCTTCTTGACTGTTGATTTCACATCAGAGGTGGAGGTTGAGGAAACCAGACCGTCATTAACCCCACAAGAGAGAATGCAACTTCTAGAAGAATCAATGAAAGATGCTGAAATAACTTCAAGTGAAGAAAGATTAGAATTATTAAATGAGAGCAGAACAAGCACAGAGAATTCTCTAACTCCTCAACAGAGATTAGATTTATTAAACAACAATTAACCACAATTATCATGAAAACATTAATCCAGACATCAAAAGTCTTAATATTATCTATAGCTGTATTAACTGCTGTCTCTTATGTGCAAGCTGAGTGGGGGAATCCAGAACAAGCGCCAACAGGTGGGAATGTAGCGGCACCTATTAACGTCTCTAGTTCTAATCAAGATAAAGAGGGTGGATTCTCTGCAGCTGCACTTGTTGCAGATAGGATTACTTCACTGGAATACTGTTTAAATGGTGATTGTATTGATGCGTGGCCTACAGGAGGATCGGAAGGGGGAGGTGATGAAGGACCAGATTCAGAAAAAAATAAAAATAATGTTCTATCTTTTTCTTATTTTAAAAGTAATCAATCGCCAAGTTCAAACTATTTTATTAAAAATGGTATTGCCGATGGAGTGTTAACAGTAGATGCTTTTATAGTTACTTTTAATGAACCGATGGAAGATTCTGATTATACTACTCTTTGTTCCGGTACTACGTATGGAGATGATCCTCGCACAATAGGTTTTAATAGTAATTCAGTTATTGCATATCCTAATGTTGTTGGTAAGACCATAAATGGTTTTAAAGTTAGAATGAGTAATATATATGATAACAGAGCTATAGCTAATCTAGATTGTATTATTGTTGGATAATAGAATACATAAAACAAAACCGACC